>Ga0181556_1000347_pt1 | contig 49947 bp, 57 predicted proteins | sample 011ome_14_FD_148651 | JGI IMG/M metagenome (GOLD analysis project Ga0181556, IMG submission 148651) | Coastal salt marsh microbial communities from the Groves Creek Marsh, Skidaway Island, Georgia - 011505AT metaG (spades assembly) | ecosystem: Environmental > Aquatic > Marine > Intertidal zone...
GGTACTGAATATGAAAAAGACTGCATTCCCGCTTATTCTCGCGTCCTTGGCAACGGCATAAGCCGTATCTGCAGAAGGTGTAAACTACCTTAGCTACGGCGCAAGCTATTCAAACGTGTCGTTCGATGGCGCGTCCTTCAACGCGTTTGGCGCTGGCGCATCCACTGACTACCAATCGGGCAACCTTGTGTTCAATGGCGGCGTGAGCTTCACCAAGCTTTCTGACGACACAGACAGCTTCGAACTGACAGCAGTAGACGCACGCGTCGGCTATTTCGTCATGCCGCAATTGGCCGTTTATGCAGGTCTGTCATATTTTGACGTATCTGACTTTGACTCGCTGACGACATACAACCTTGGCGCTGAATACAGCATGAACGGCGCGACTGTCGGCCTGAACTACGACGATTCCGAAGAAGATGGCTATGTGGCAACCACAACTGTTTACGGTAGCTACCGTGTTGGCGAATCTGTTGAAGCAATGGCTGCCATTAGCGACACCGACGGTTACAGAAGCACAACTATCGGCGTCGACTATGACAACGGCGCCTATGATCTCGCTGCAATGGCTAACTTCACTGACGACGCAAACCTGTTTGCGCTTGATGCGAAATATGCGTTCGGCAACGGTTTCCGCGTGTCAGGCAACTACATCAACTTCGATGATGGCATGGATATGTCCTCCATCGGTGCGGGCTACGAAGTATCTCCTGACCTCTGGGTTGATCTTAACGTTGGCCGTCTGAACGGCACAGGCGCCGGTAGCGTCGAACTCGTTGGTCTCGCGCTGACATACGAAATGGGTAGCGAAACCATGCTGGTTGATCGCGCAACAAAAACGCAAGTGGACGCGCTGGGCCCACTTGGCCAAATCGTCATGGCATTTTAATCAACCTTTTCGATTGTGATTTGATTGGGCCTGCGCAGATCGCGCGGGCCCTTTCTTTTTGACACCTTAGGCCTTGGCTGCGCGCGTCCCGCACGCGAAAATGAGCCGATGCCCCACTCCCCCGAAATCACCCCTTTGCGCTGTTTGACCGATGCGGTAGCTGTCGTAAAAATACAAACGTTGGGGTGAGTTATGATTGTATCGCGTAGGGTCGCACTTCTTGGGGTTGGCGCTTTGGGGCTATCGGCCTGTAGCAGAGGCACCAGTGTGCAGGCGAGCCCGCGGGTGGCCGATGATTTGCAGCCGATCCCGAATGCCAACTATGACGCTTGGGTCCATAGTTTTCGCGGGCGTGCGGCCAGTCAGGGCATTTCACAGTCGACTCTGGACGCTGGTTTTCGCGGCGCGGGCTATTTGCCCGGCGTTGTGACACGCGACCGCAATCAGACCGAATTCAACCGCACGCTTGAGGATTACCTCGCGATTGCGGCCTCTGACGAGCGCGTAACCAAGGGCCGCGCCGCCTTTGCCCGCCACAGCAATACCCTCTCGGCGATTGAGGCAAAATACGGTGTTCCTGCGCAGATTGTTGCGGCGATTTGGGGTCTGGAGAGCTTCTTTGGAGAACGGCGCGGCGATGTGTCTGTGGTCTCTGCCACCTCGACGCTGGCGTTTGACGGGCGGCGCGGTCAGTTCTTTGAAGAGCAGTTGATTTCTGCCCTGCGGATTTTGCAATCCGGTGACATTTCGGCAGATCGCCTGACGGGGTCTTGGGCGGGCGCGATGGGCCACACCCAGTTTATTCCAACGTCTTATCAAGCCTTTGCGGTTGATTTCACAGGCGACGGGCGACGTGATATCTGGTCGGATGATCCGTCCGATGCGCTGGCGTCTACGGCTGCGTATCTCGCGAAAAACGGCTGGAAATCTGGCCTGCGCTGGGGTGGCGAGGTTGGCAACGGCGCGCCTGAAGGGGCGATCATTCAACCGCAGGCGGGCGGGCCGCAGTTCGCTGTCACTTCCAACTTCCGCGCGATTAAGCGGTATAACAATTCGGACGCCTACGCGATTGGCGTCGGCCATTTGTCGGACCGTATCGCAGGCGGCGGACCTATTCGCGCCAGCTTTCCGCCCGACCAATACGGGATGCAGAAAGCAGACCGCGAGCAGTTGCAGCGCCGCCTGACCGCGCGTGGTTTTGACACCGACGGCACAGACGGCGTGATCGGCCCCAACAGCCGCACGGCGATAGCGAATTACCAACGCAGCATTGGTCAAACGGCGACGGGTGATCCGTCGATTGCGTTGCTCAGGTCGCTTGGCGGATAACGCCCCAAGGCCACCTAGGCCGCTGTGTCCAAGTCAAAAACGATAATGCCCTCGGCCCCGCCTTGCACCAAATCGCAAAGCTGTTGTCCAAGGGCCTGATGCGTCGGGTGAACGGCGTAGGTGTCAAGCGCCTCTCGGGTCGTAAAACGGATCACAAAGCCGCTGTCGTAGCTTTGTGACTTTTTCTCAAAATCACGGTTGGGGCCGCAGTCAAAGCTCAGAACCCCGTCAAGTGTCTGACTGAAACGGGCCAGTTCTTGCAGGATGTCATGCCGCGCCTCGGGTGCCACATCCTGTCGAAAGCTGAAAAAGACGCAGTGTAAAATCATAAGTTCCTACCTCGTGTAGCGCGGCGGTTAATCCATCGAAAGAGATTTCGGGCTTTTTGCCCAGCACCACATCGGCCACAGCCCGCCCTGAGCGACAGACCATGGTCCAGCGCGACTATGGGCGCACGTAGGCATAGCCCTTTTCCTGCAGTTCGATCAGGCGCACCACGCCGGAGGGCACCATTGTTGCCTCGGACAAGATCGGCACGTCTTGGCCTGCCTTTTCGACCATCTTTGCAAGGGTGTTTGCACAGGCCGCAAAGGTCAGATTGTCATTTTCCAGCGCCATCGCTGAAATACGTGCTTCGACGGGGCTGGTGCCCGCAACGAACATATTCAACCCCGGACCGTAAGCCACGACTTCGATAATCACCTCGTCACCGATCCCTGCGTAATAGGACGCCACATTCTGTGCGTTATTGAGGGCAAGGTTCATCACTTGCGGGTCGTTCTGGTCGACGTGAATTGCGACGTGATGGGTTTCTGCGGCCGCAGCAAAGTTTGCTGTCAGCGAAAGAAATAGAGCAGTGAGGATCGTGCGCATTGTCGTTCTCCCTAAGATTTCATCTTGGATTCATCAAACACAATGGCGCCGCGCCGAGTCAATTCAAATATCGAAATATGTATCTCCATCGACATGATCACGGACGCACAATCCCTTACCGCGTGTACCGCGCCGCTGTTAGCCCATCGAAGGAAATCTCTGGTTTCTTACCCAGCACCACGTCGGCCACAGCCCGCCCTGATCCGCAGGCCATGGTCCAGCCAAGCGTACCGTGGCCTGTGTTCACAAACAGGTTCGGGATGTGGGTTTCGCCCAAAACGGGCGTGCCATCGGGCGTCATCGGGCGTAGGCCTGTCCAGCCTTCTGCCTTGGAAATATCGCCGCCTTTGGGGAACAGATCACCGATCACGTGTTTCACGGTATCGGTCGCGTGCGGGCCTAAGCGGTTGGAATAGCCGGCAATTTCCGCCTGCCCTGCCACGCGGATACGGTCGCCCAGCCGCGTGATCGCGACCTTATGGGTTTCGTCCATGATGGTGGATTGTGGCGCATAACGGTCGTCGGTGACGGGCAGCGTCACCGAGTAGCCTTTGACAGGATAGACGGGCAGTCTGATGCCAATCGGGTTCAGAACATTGACCGCATAAGAGCCCATCGCACAGACATATGCGTCGCCTGTGATGCGCCCTGCGATCTCGGTATCGACGCCTGCAACCTTGCCGTTCTCAACCGCGATCCCCTTGATCGACTGACCATATTGGAACTCCACGCCCATCTTTTCGCAAATCGCGGTCAGCGCGATGGTGAACATGCGGCAATCGCCCGTGCGGTCGGCCGTCATGCGCAAACCGCCGACGAATTTGTTACGAACCTCAGAGAGCGCAGGCTCCGCGTCGATACAAGCATCGCGGCCCAGCACTTCGTAAGGGCTGTCGTATTCGGCGAGGATATCCTGATCGGCCTTTGAGGCTTTCATCTGTTTGGCCGTACGGAACAGTTGCAACGTGCCCTGCTCGCGCCCGTCGTATTCGATCCCCGTCTCGGCAATCAATTCAGGCATCACATCGCGCGAATAGCTCGACACGCGCACCATGCGGCCCTTGTTGATCGCATAGCTTTCCTCGTTGCAGTTCTGGAGCATCTGGACACACCATTTCCACATTGTTGGACTGATCAAAGGCCAGATAAACAGCGGGCGGCGCTTCATGAACAGCCACTTGATCGCCTTCACCGGGATACCAGGTGCAGCCCAAGGGGACGTCATACCGTAGCTGAGTTGCCCCGCATTGGCGTAAGACGTTTCAAGGCCGGGTCCGGTTTGTCTATCAATAACAACAACTTCCGCGCCATGCTTGGCCAGATAGTAAGCCGTCGTCACACCAATGACACCCGCGCCCATTACGACAACTTTCATCCCGATCCCCTTACGAATGCGTTTCAGAAACGATGCGCTGGAGAGGCGCGCCTTGCAAGGTTCATGTAAAGGCACAACCATTTGAATTGCACGTCTTCCCGCCCCCTGTTACCCTCCCCCAACAGCAGTTTGCGCCCCAGACCCGAAAAATCGGGCGGCGCTTGGATGGCAGGTGAATGATGCAAAGAATTGTAATGATGTCCGCTCTGGTTTTTCTGGCCGCTTGTGGTGGTGGCCGTGTATCCGGCGATGTGGGCAAAGCTTGCATGGCAGCGGACCGTAAGGCGGCATCGGCGCAATTGTGCTCTTGCGTGCAACAAGCCGCCAACCGCACATTGAATGCATCCGAGCAACGCCGCGCCGCGTCCTTCTTTGAAGAGCCGCAAGATGCGCAGGACACCCGCCAATCCAAGAGCAATTCGGACAATCAGTTCTGGGATCGCTACAAACGGTTTAGCGCCACCGCCGAGCAGATGTGCCGCTAACGCAGCACGCCGCGCCGGGTCATTGATCGCGCGTACAGATAGAGCAAGAAAAGCACCGCCGTGCTTGCTGCCGAGACCCGAATAGCAGAGGTGCCCATGACCTCGAATGTCGTGGGCTTGGCGAGGCCGAAGCTATAGACCGCCGAGGCCAATAGCCCCAAAAGCGAGACGCCAAAGCAGGTTCGCGCCAGTCGCGAACGGCACAAGAGCAGGATGGATCCGAGGATCGCAAACCAGACACCAATCGCCCACGTCGCGTTGAACCAAAGCGGTGCTGCGTCAAGAAAGGCGCGCTGCGCCTGTGTTAACATGGCAAGGTAGGTCGTGTTTTCCAACCGCAGCATCAGGTAATCATAGGCCCCGCCTGCGTTCCACAGCAGGGATAAAACCCCGACAATCCAAAGGTGTAGTGGTGTTTTCATCCGCGACCCTCCCGCGTTTTCAAAAACCGTAGCACCGCGTCCTCACATCGCCAAGCAGATTGAACTGGTGATTGCGCATAGCCCCGCCGCCGCCTAAAACGGTCCTATGGCAAAGACCCTTGATATTGCCGCATTGGCGGCAGGTGTGGCGGGCGGCGACAGGCGTGCGCTGGCCCGCGCGATTACGTTGGTCGAGAGTGGACGCAGCGATCATCGCGCCGACGCCTTGGCTTTGCTCGACATTCTTGGCACTGGCAAACAGGCCCTGCGGATTGGGCTTTCTGGCACACCGGGCGTTGGCAAATCCACGTTTATCGAGAGTTTCGGCATGATGCTCACGGGCCAAGGACTCCGCGTTGCGGTGCTGGCCGTTGATCCATCGTCGGCCCGTTCTGGTGGCTCGATCTTGGGTGACAAAACGCGGATGGACCGTCTGGCCCGCGAGCCTTTGGCCTACATCCGCCCCTCCCCCAGCCAGACGCAGCTTGGCGGTGTGGCGCGGCGGACCCGCGAGGCAGTGGCGCTTTGCGAGGCGGCTGGCTTTGACATTGTGCTGATCGAGACCGTTGGCGTGGGCCAATCCGAGACAGTTGTGGCGCAGATGGCCGATTTGTTCCTCTTGTTGCTGGCCCCGGCGGGCGGTGACGAGCTGCAAGGCGTCAAGCGCGGCATCATGGAAATCGCCGATATCATCCTTGTAAACAAGGCCGATGGTGATCTGAAACCCCAAGCCATGCGGACCTGCGCCGATTATGCTGGCGCATTGCGGCTCTTGCGCAAACGGCCCCAAGACCCCGACGGCTTCCCCAAGGCGATGACTGTTTCCGCTTTGGAAACGATTGGCTTGGAGACCGCTTGGGCCGAGATACAGACACTCGTGAACTGGCGCCGCGAGAGCAGCGTTTGGACCAGCACCCGCGCGAACCAAGCCCGCTATTGGTTCGCCGAAGAGGTCCGCCTGCAACTGCTTGCCCGAATCGCCGCCGACCCCGATTTGCATGCCCGTATGACGGCGCTGGAAAAGGATGTCGCCGCAGGACTAATTACCCCCGCAGCCGCCGCCGCAGATGTCGTATCCAAAACATGACTGCCGCAATGAGTGAGACCGGTGATGTGGTGTTTAGTGGCGAACATTTGCGCGCCACGATGTTCAACGGCGAGGCGGACAAGCTGCTGATCACCTTTAGCTTTCGGGAGGAGGGACGCACAGATTTCAACCCAACCCAGATGAGCCAATCCGCCAAAAAACGCGGCTTTGCACAGCTTTGCATCGCGACGCGGCGCAATGACTGGTTCATCAACCCGGACACGCAAAATATTGAAAATACGCTAAAAATTTTAGCTCCTCACTATGATGCCGTGCATATGATGGGCTTTTCGATGGGCGGCTATGGTGCATTCCGCTTTGCGCGTGCGGCGCGGGCGAATTTTGCGCTGGCTGTCTCGCCGCAATTCTCGATCCACCCCGATGTCATGCCCTTTGACAAACGGTTTCACGACGATGCGGCGGACTTTGACAAAGGACTGGGCGATCTCGTCGCGGTTGCCAAACCGGGCCTGCAAGGGGTCATCGTGGCCGATCCGTTCCGCCCGCTTGACCTCATCAACGCCAAGATGATTTGCGCCCATTTCCCACGGATAAAACTGGCGCGCTTGGGCTTTGGCGGACATCCTGCGACCTCTCTCTTGCGCCGTGCAGGGCAATCGGGGATTGTGCAACACATGGCACTTGAGGCCCCGCCGCGCCCGGAGCCGATCATCGCGACCCACCGCGAAGCAAGGCTCGACGATGCCGATTACCTGCGCGACGTGATGGATCGGTTGGACAAGCGGACCCTAACCGCAGATTGATCCCAATTCAGAAACACTCAAAACACGGATAGGCCGACCACGCGCCTCCGCAGAAATGTAGAAAACTCAAGAATAATTTGGCTATTTTTGCGCGTCTGCTAAGCTCCTTTTAGGGATTAGGGGAATCACGCATGAACATAGCGCCAATTACGATCAGTCTGCCGGTCCAACACATCGCCATGTCGGCGGCGTTTTACGAAACTTTAGGCTTTGAAATCGTCGATGGTGGGCATGTCAAAGATTACGCGGTTTTGCACAAAGGCGAGACGGTTATTGGCCTTTATCATGGTATTCACCTGTTACCGACCGCGACCCTTAAAACAGGCTGGTGCGCGATCAGTGAGCCTCTGAATGTCGTTGCCAAAGTTCCCGCCCTTCAAAACGACATATATTAAGCACGATCAAACCGACAATTGCTGCGAAATGTTTTGCAGTTTGCCAAGCTCTTGTCATATTTCTTCATATTAAGGAGAGATATCATGGACCTTGGCGCATTCTCTATTAGTCTTCCCGTGAAAGATCTGGCCGCTTCAGCCGCGTTTTACCGACACCTTGGCTTCAAGGACTTTGGCGGAAACGCAGAGCACGGTTATCTTATTCTTAAGAATGGCGACCATATCATTGGCCTGTTCGAAGGTATGTTCGACAAACCAATGCTGACATTTAACCCCGGCTGGGATCAAAACGCCCAAGAGCTGCCGACCTTTACGGATGTGCGCGCGCTAAAGGCCACATTAAAGGGCGCAGGCGTCCAATTTGATGAGAGCGACCCCAACTTAAATACCGACGGACCAAGCGGCCCCGCGAGCTTTGTTGTTGTGGACCCTGACGGAAATCCGATACTGATTGACCAACACCGCTAATGGCCTTGGGATTTTGCCCGAACTATTGTCGTTGCGGGTTGACGCGGGTCGGGAATCCTCCTATCTCGCGCTAACCGAATTCATGACCCCGCATTTTGCAGGGTCTTAGCCCGTGAAAAAGGGTGCGTGTGTGGCCGATCCACCAAAGCGCCCGTTAAGACAAGGATTACAACATGTCACGCCGTTGCGAATTGACTGGAAAAGGCCCAATGTCTGGCAACAATGTCAGCCACGCTAAAAACCGTACCCGCCGCCGGTTCTTGCCGAACCTGCAGGACGTGACACTGATGTCCGAATCGCTCGGTCGTTCGTTCAAGTTCAAGATCTCTAACGCTGCATTGCGCACAGTCGACCACCGCGGTGGCTTGGACGCATTCTTTGCAAAGTCCAAAGATGCAGAGCTTTCCGCTGACGCGTTGAAAGTGAAGAAAGAGATCGCGAAAGCAACTGCGGCGGCCTAAGCCTCCCTCTTGTTTTTGAAGATTAAAAAGCCCGATTGCGCAAGCAGTCGGGTTTTTTGGTTTGTCTAAGCGTGGATCGGCGTAAAGCTGACAACTTTACAGAGGTGACGATGAGGTGACCAAGACGTGCGGTGTTCTTTGGATGGTGATTTATGGATTTTCGCTTTGTGGCAGCGGAGCGCTGGCGCAAACCCATGCAATACCCTTGGTTAATTTAGAGCCGAAACTTGCCGCGAATGGTCAAATGGAACGCTGCGACATAGATCAATCGGCGATCCCGCCAACAGCGTTTCGCAATCAAGGCGAGTGGACCTAGGGGTATCTCTTGGAAGCAGAGGTGACGGCCTTTCTCGACGCCCAAGACTTTTGCTTTGGCGGATTTGCCTTTGCCTTTAGCCAATCCCAAAACAATGAACAAGCGATGCAAGTCGGGCATCGTTATCGTTGCCGCATAAATTTGCTTGCGACGACATCTGAGGCGATTTTGGTTTTTAAGTGCGAATTGCATGGCAGATAGAGTGCGATCATGGGGCTAAGATGGGTTAAAACCTATCCTACCCCCAAACGCTGCCCCCGTAGGATGCCCCTTGACCCATCACCCCCTTTGGCCTGACACGTACTCTCATGACAGCCTTGCCCATTGATCCCATTCTGCCCGCTCTGACTGCAAGCCTGCGCACCCATGGCCGCGCCGTTCTGCAAGCCCCACCGGGTGCGGGCAAAACCACCCGTGTTCCGCTGGCGATGTTAGAGGCGAACCTGACCACGGGCCGCATCATCATGCTGGAACCCCGCCGCCTCGCCACCCGCGCTGCCGCCGAACGTCTTGCCGAGACCCTAGGCGAGCCCGTTGGTCAAACTATCGGCTACCGTATGCGCGGTGAAAGTGCGGTCAGCAAAACCACCCGCGTTGAGGTCGTCACCGAGGGCATCCTCACCCGCATGATCCAATCGGACCCCGAACTGACGGGCATCGGCGCAATCATCTTCGACGAATTTCATGAGCGGTCGTTGAACGCCGATCTTGGCCTCGCGCTCGCATGGGAAATCCGCTCCGCCCTGCGCCCTGATCTGATCCTGCTCGTGATGTCTGCGACCCTCGACGCAGCCCCAGTCGCCACCCTGCTCGACGACGCGCCAATCCTCACCTCCGAAGGCCGCGCCTTTCCCGTCACGATCCACCATCTGCCAAAGGCCCTGCCAAAAACCACGCGCCTAGAACAGGCGACCGCCGACCTCATCGTGCATGCCGTGTCCGAGACCACAGGCGGCGTTCTCGTTTTCCTGCCCGGTGAAGGCGAAATCCGCAGGGTCGAGGCAGCCCTCACAAATCGCCTTCCCAAAGACTGCGCCATTCGCCCCCTCTACGGTGCTCTCCCCTTTGCCGCCCAACGCGCCGCCATTGCACCTGTCAGCGAGGGCCGCAAAATCGTGCTCTCGACCTCCATCGCGGAAACATCCCTGACCATCGCCGACATCCGCGTCGTCATCGACGCAGGCAAATCCCGCCGCGCCCGCTTTGACCCCTCCTCTGGCATGTCACGCCTCGTCACCGAAAAAGTGAGCCGCGCCGAGGCCACCCAACGCGCAGGCCGTGCAGGACGTGTGGAGGAAGGCGCCTGCTACAAACTCTGGACCAAAGGCGAGGATGGCGCATTGCCCGCCTTCCCCCCCGCCGAGATCGAGGCCGCCGACCTCGCCCCCCTCGCGCTAGAGCTCGCGCAATGGGGTAGCGACGATCTGGCGTTCCTGACGCCCCCGCCCGAAGGCACTCTGGCCGAAGCCCGCCGACTGCTCACATCGCTGGGTGCGCTCGACACGCCCGCCCGCATCACCGCCCACGGACGGGCCATCGCAACCTTGCCCACACACCCGCGCTTGGCCCACATGTTGCTTACTGCAGGCGTACAAGCAGCCCCCCTCGCGGCCCTGCTCGCCGCCCGCGACCCCCTGCGTGGCGCGCCCGTTGACCTCGCCTTGCGCATTGCCGCGCTCAAAGGCCGCTATGACGGCGCGGGCCAGATCAACCACGCAGCCGCGGCCCAGATCAAAGCCGAAATTCCACGCCTTTCCAAAGGCTTGCCGCAAGTCGCACCGATGCCGCTCTCTGCCATGGCCGCCCTCGCCTACCCTGACCGCATCGGCCTACGCCGCAAAGGCGACGACCCGCGCTATGTGCTCTCTGGCGGCAAAGGTGCCATCATGGACGCGGGTGATCCGCTCGCAGGGCAACGACTTATCGTCGCCACCGACCTCGACGGCGACACCCGCGAGGCCAAGATCAGGCAAGCGGTTGCGATGACCGACGCAGAACTCCGCGCCACCTTCGCGGATCAAATAGGATGGGTGGACGTCTGCTCATGGTCCAAACGCGACAACCGCGTGCTGACACGGCGGCAGGAAACCTTCGGCGCTCTCATCCTTGATGACCGCAATTGGGCCGACGCCCCCCCAGAGGCCATTGCTGCCGCCATGATCGAAGGCGTGCGGCAATTGGGTCTCAAACCCTCCGCTGCCGCGAACCGCTTTCGCGCTCGCGTGGCCCTCGCCCGCGACCTGCCCGCAATGGATGACACCACCCTGCTCGACACACTCGAAACTTGGCTCCTGCCCCACCTGAACGGCGTCAAAACCGCCGCAGATTGGAAAGCCTTCGACCTGTTGCCCGCCCTGCGCGCCATGCTCGACTGGGACCAAACCCAACGCTTGGACCGCGCAGCACCTGCGCATTTCACCACACCTCTGGACCGCAAAATCCCCATCGACTACGACGGCGAAGCCCCCGCGATCACCCTGCGCCTGCAAGAAATGTTCGGGCAAACCACGCATCCGATGGTCGGCGGCACGCCCTTGCGGGTCACGCTTCTCTCTCCGGGGCAGAAGCCCGTGCAGGTCACCCAAGATATCGTCGGCTTCTGGGCGACCTCCTACGCAGACGTGCGGCGCGACATGCGCGGGCGCTATCCGCGCCACCCGTGGCCCGAGGATCCAACCCAAGCGGACCCCACCTTGCGCGCAAAACCGCGAGGCACCTGAACATCGCTATCCTGTGAGTTGCATATTTCGAACAAGCCTGTTAAATAAATGGTAATAATATAAGAATATTGGCAGGTTATGATGATTTCGATGCTCCGTTCCGTCTGGACGGGTGTGCTACGCCCCCTATTCCAACGCCCTCCTGCACTGCAATTGGCAGCGCTTTGTCACCGCAAGACAAAAGCGGGCAAAGAGGTGCTTTTGGTAAGCTCATCCTCTGGTCGCTGGATCCTTCCCAAAGGTTGGCCAATCGACGGCCTTTCCGCAGGCGAAGCGGCAGCCCAAGAAGCGTGGGAAGAAGGCGGCGTCAAAGCCTCCAAAATCGGTGAGGCATCATTGGGGTCATTCTTTGGCCGCAAAACCTATGCCAACGGCCGTTCCGAGCCTTGCGAAACCATGGTTTACAAGCTGAAGGTCGCGGCAATTGAAAACGAATTTCCAGAATCGGATCGCAGGGAGCGCATTTGGGTCTCGCCGACGCAAGCCGCCGAAATGGTTGATAACGCACAGCTTAAGTCACTCTTGGCGAAGTTTTAAGCGCCCGAGCGATCCCGCCGTTGAAATGTGCGGCCATGCCCGTTAACCCCACGCATAGAATTAATGCATCCACTGGGGAACGCCATGTCGACGAACAAATCAGACCATAACTGGAAAACGCTCGACCGCGACCTCGGCCGCATCGCATCGTTTGAATCCGCAACACTTTATGTCGCCAAACCTATGGTTGGTCTGGGCATTGCATTTCTTTTCATCATCCTCGCAGCGATCGCCGCATCAATATTTTTTGGTGGCGCATCAACGTCTTGGGTCGTTATCGCGGCGGCAGGCGTCGGCGCTTATATGGCGGTGAACATTGGCGCAAATGACGTCGCCAACAACATGGGTCCAGCCGTAGGTGCCAATGCGCTCACTATGGGCGGCGCGATTCTGATCGCCGCTTTATGTGAAACGGCAGGCGCATTGCTCGCAGGCGGTGACGTGGTTTCGACCATCTCCAAGGGAATCATTGATCCAGAAAGCGTCGCCGGACACGACGTTTTCATCTGGGCGATGATGGCCGCTCTGATTTCTTCCGCACTTTGGGTCAATCTTGCCACATGGCTCGGCGCGCCCGTTTCAACGACCCACGCGGTCGTTGGCGGCGTCATGGGCGCAGGGATTGCGGCCGCAGGATTTGCCGCTGTGAATTGGCCAACCATGGGCACGATTGCTGCAAGCTGGGTAATCTCGCCCGTACTCGGGGGCGCAATCGCGGCGATGTTCTTGTGGTTCATCAAATCATTCATCATCTACCAAGACGACAAAATCGCGGCCGCGCGCAAATGGGTGCCTGTTTTGATCGCGATCATGTCCGGCGTTTTTGCAACTTATTTGGCCATGAAAGGCCTCAAGAAAGTCTTCGACGTGAGCGCCATCAATGCTTTGATCGTTGGCGTAGTGATCGGCTTCGGCACCTATTTCGCGGCCGTCCCCTTTGTGAAAAAGCAGTCCGAAGGGCTTGAGAACAGAAACCGCTCACTCAAGGTCCTTTTCACGCTCCCATTGGTGATTTCCGCCGCTCTGCTCTCATTTGCGCATGGTGCCAACGACGTGGCCAACGCGGTTGGCCCACTCGCAGCCATCGTCCATGCCGAACAATTTGGCGAATTCGCTGGCAAAGTTGAAATCCCGCTCTGGGTCATGATCATCGGCGCCTTGGGTCTGTCATTCGGCCTCGTCCTGTTCGGGCCAAAGCTGATCCGCATGGTCGGCAACCAGATCACCAAACTCAACCCGATGCGCGCCTATTGCGTTGCCCTCTCGGCTGCGATCACAGTGATTATCGCAAGCTGGCTCGGCCTGCCGGTGTCATCAACGCACATCGCGATTGGCGGCGTCTTTGGTGTCGGCTTCTTCCGCGAATACCACGAAGAACGCCGCGCACGCCTGTCGAACGCCATTCGCGATGAAGCAACGCGTATCGCACCAGAAGAGCGCAGCCGCCGCAAACTCGTGCGCCGCTCCCACTTCCTGACAATCATCGCCGCATGGGTCATTACAGTGCCCGCCGCCGCTCTGATGTCTGGCTTGATATTCTTGGCGCTGCATGCCGCTTTCGTCTAAACAAAACCCGCTGCGGAGTTAATCCGCAGCGGGTTTCCATTTTTCTATGTCTCTTCAAACTCTCGCCGAAGGCATCCATTTTTCGCCGAAAAATGGAATTAAACGCCCATATAATCGCGTTTCCCAAGAGCAACGCCATTATGGCGCAGGATGTCATAAACCGTTGTCAGGTGAAAAAACACCTGCGGCACGGCAAACGACATACCATATTCGAGGCCCGTCATCTCGACCTCACGGCTTGGCAGTTTCAGTAATATATTGCGGGTCTCGGCCCCCTCGAACTGCGCCGCCTCAAAACCGGCCAGATAAACCGTCGCCGCCGCGACACGGGCCTGCAACTCGGCAAAACTGGTTTCGGTATCGGGGAACGATGGCATCTCAAGACCGCACAAACGGGGCGCTGTCCGCGCCGCGAAATCACAGGTCAGCTGTACCTGTTTCGTGAAATTCAGCATATCGGGAAACAAACGGAACTGTAGAATCGCATTTGGATCGATCTTGTGCTCTGCGCAATGGGCTTCGGCCTTGGTCAGAATATTGCCAAGCGCGCGCAACGCCTGCTGCATCGGTGGCATGATATAAACATACATGTCGTCTACCTTATTGGGGGGGTCATTTGGCGCGACAGTCTGCCAAGCGCCCCCCAATGGCAAGGTCAAATCAGACGCCCAAACAGTGGCGCATAATCGCTTTTTGCACGTGCAGACGGTTCTCGGCCTCGTCAAAAATCACCGAGTGCTTGCCGTCCATTACCGATGACGTCGCCTCGTCATCACGGTGCGCAGGCAGGCAGTGCATGAACAAGGCATCTGGCTTGGCTTTGTCCATCAAAGCATCATTCACCTGATAACCGCGCAGCTGGTTATGACGACGCTCGCGGGCCGATTGCGGATCGTGCATCGACACCCATGTATCGGTCACAACCAGATCGGCGCCAATGACCGCCTCATCAGGATTGCGCACGGTTGTGTAAAGCCCGTCCAAGGCGCGTTCGGGATCAAGCGTTTCCGGCCCCGTAAACACCAGATCAAAGTCAAACTGCTTGGCCGCATGGGCAAAGCTCGCAAACACGTTGTTGCCGTCACCGGACCAGACAACTTTCTTACCCTTGATCGGGCCATTATGTTCCTCGAACGTCATGATATCGGCCATGATCTGGCAGGGATGCGTCCGGTTGGTCAGCCCGTTGATCACGGGCACGGTCGCGTGCTCGGCCATGTCCAAAAGCGTCTGCTCTTCAAAGGTGCGGATCATAATCAAGTCAACGTAGCGCGACAAAACACGGGCGGTATCGGCAATCGTCTCGCCGTGGCCAAGCTGCATGTCAGCCCCGGACAAGACCATCGTCTGCCCGCCCATCTGTCGCACGCCTACATCAAAACTGACGCGTGTCCGGGTGGAAGGTTTTTCAAAAATCAGCGCAACCATTTGGCCCGCAAGCGGCTGATCCGCGTCAAGCGTGCCCTTGGACATGCCTGCGCGCGCATCTTTCATGGCGCGTGCATTGGTAATGATGTCCCGTAAGTCAGATTGCGGGGTCTTATGGATGTCGAGAAAATGTGTCATATGTCTATTCGCTTGTGGCCAAGGCTGGGGGCTTGCCCCCGGACCCCGGCATATTTTTACGCGGAAAAAGTGCTGCTCGCCGCTTTGTCCAAGAGGGTGATTGCCGTGCGGATATCGTCGTCCGAAATATTCAACGGTGGTAGAAGGCGGATTACATTGTCTGCCGCTGGCACAGTCAAAATGCCCGCAGCATAGCCCGCTTTCACGACATCGGTGTTTGTAGCCTTGCACTTGAGGCCAAGCATCAGGCCCACCCCGCGCACTGCCTCAAAAACGTCAGGATGCGAGGCGACCAGCCCCTCTAGCCCTTGGCGCATCAAGCCGCTTTTGCGGTTTACCTCTGCGAGGAAGGCGTCGTCGGCCACGATGTCCATAACCTTACCACCCACGGCGCAAGCCAAAGGATTCCCGCCATAGGTCGAGCCATGCGTGCCAGCAACCATGCCAGAGGCCGCGTTTTCCGTGGCGAGAACAGCGCCCAGTGGGAAGCCGCCGCCGATGCCTTTTGCGACCATCATGATATCAGGCGTGACCCCAGCCCATTCATGCGCGAAAAGCTTGCCCGTGCGACCCATGCCACATTGCACTTCGTCGAGCATCATCAGGATACCGTGCTCGTCACATAGATCGCGCAGGCCCTTGAGGCAAACATCAGGCAGTGCGCGAATACCGCCCTCGCCCTGCACTGGCTCTACCAGAATACCCGCGACGGTCGGCGATTTTGCGGCCTCGGTCAGGGCGTCGTGGTCGCCGAACTCCAAGTGGATAAAGCCGGGCAACAGCGGCCCGAACCCTTTGGTCATCTTCTCGGACCCTGCTGCCGCAATCCCCGCCGAAGACCGCCCGTGGAACGCGCCCGAGAAGGTGATGATATCGGTCCGCGCAGGCTCGCCCTTATCATACCAATATTTGCGGGCCATTTTGACGGCCAACTCGCAGGATTCCGTGCCTGAGTTGGTGAAAAACACCGTGTCGGCGAATGTCTTATCCACCAGCGCATCGGCCAACTTTTGCTGGGCAGGAATGTTGTAGAGGTTCGAGACATGCCACAGGTTTTGTGCCTGCTCTGTCAACGCCGCGACCAGTTCTGGCGCCGCATGGCCCAGCGCATTCACCGCGATCCCCGCGCCCAAATCCAAGAAGCGTCGGCCATCGGCTTCGGTCAACCAAGATCCCTCGCCTTTAACGAAGGTCAGCGGCGCACGTGAATAGGTCGGCAAAACAGATGGGATCATAGCGGATCAGCCTTTGCTGGATAAAAGAAGCCCGATTGGTGCCAATGGCGGGGCCTCATGTCAACGATGTTTAGGAAAAATAATGGACGTGCGGGATCAGGCGACGGGCTTAGCGTCGGCGTCGGATCACAAATGTGGCACGGTTCATCATGCCACATGACTTAACGGAAGGGGACGGATTGGGGAAGGCCGTAATTTACGCCTTGAGCCGGTAACCCGTTTTCATCCAGCGCCAGCAGATGCTGACCACAACGGCACAAGCAGCGCCCACAACGCAAAGCCCGATCCAAGGGCTGCTATCAGACACCCCGATCATCCCCCACCGAACGCCGTCGATGATATAGAAGAACGGGTTCGCATGCGACATCGCGCGCAGCCAGCTTGGCAATGCATCAATCGAATAGAACGTGCCCGACAGAAACGCGAGCGGGGTCACAAGGAAGTTTGAAATTGCCGAAAGCTGGTCGAATTTATTGGCGAAAATACCTGCAATCAGGCCAAGGCCACCCATCAGGATTGACCCAAGCAACACAAACAGGATCACCCAAAACGGATTGACCATGCCGACGCCAAGGAAAATCCAGCAACCAAGCGCAATCACTACGGCCACTAGCGCCCCACGGGCAACGGCACCACTGATATAGCCAGTGACCAGTTCCGCAGCCGAAAGCGGTGGCATCAGCGTATCAACAATATTGCCCTGCACCTTGGCAGAGGCGAGGCTAGAGGAGGTATTCGCAAAAGCGTTCTGGATCACAGTCATCGTCAAAATGCCCGGCGCCAAGAATGTCATAAACGGCACGCCCATCACATCGCCACGCTGCGGGCCAATCGCGATGGTGAAAATCATCAAGAACAAACCCGCATTGATCAGCGGGGCCATGACCGTCTGCGACCAGACGTTCATGAACCGCTTGACCTCACGGCGCATCAGCGTCCACGTGCCCAGCCAATTGACGCGGCCAAAACGACGCACACCCATGTCAGTTTGTTGTTGCATGATCTCACCTCACTTCATTTCGGCAGTTGCGCTTCACATCCGGCCTCACAATGCTTACAATAGGTGATTGAAGAAATAGGCAAGGCCCGATGTGCCCGTCACATCCTGCCCGAAAACCAAAGGAATACGTATGTCCTGGACAGACGAGCGCGTTGAGACGCTTAAAAAGATGTGGGGAGAGGGCCAGTCGGCCAGCCAGATCGCCAAGGAATTGGGCGGTGTGACCCGCAACGCTGTGATCGGTAAAGTGCACCGTTTAGGGCTCTCCAACCGTGCGGGCTCCGCAACGGCGGCCCCGGCAAAGGCAGCGGTCAAGGAAAAACCGGCGGTAAAAGCGGCCCCCGCAACCCCGAAAGCCGCGCCAAAGCCACGAGCGACCACAGGCACAACCGCGCCCCCCTCTTCTGCGACCAAGAAGAAGGACGAGGAAGAAGTGCTTGAGCTTGACGAGAACGGTATCCCGATCTCGGCAGCCCGCCGTGCGATTATCCCTGCGGGCCAACCATTGCCGCCGCAGCCCTCCGCCAACGAGATTTCACCAGAAGCCTTGGCAAAAGTGTCCGAAGTCGAGAAAACGGCAAAGCGCCTGACCTTGATGGAACTCACCGAGAAGACCTGCAAATGGCCTGTCGGCGACCCCGCAACAGACGACTTCTGGTTCTGCGGCCTGAACACGGCCACTGGCAAGCCCTACTGCGAGGCCCACGTCGGCGTCGCGTTCCAACCAATGTCCTCACGGCGCGACCGTCGCCGCTAAGGGGCATGGGTTAGATCCCAACCTACGAGATAAAGGCCATCCACATCGCTGGGTGGCCTTTATTTATCGCCCTGACCCTATATTTCGCATAAGCTCACCCGAGATCAAAAGGGAGCCATACCATGCCACAGTTTATCCTCACCTATCACGGCGGCAGCCAGCCTGCGACACCCGAAGAGGGCAAAGCGCATATGGCGCGCTACATGGCATGGATGGGCGGGCTTGATATGGTCGTTGGTCAGCAGCCCCTCAAGAACACCCAAATCCTTGGCGCAGATCAGATCGGCACGCCGATGATGGGTTATTCCATCCTCAACGCCCCTGACATCGACGCTGCCCGCGCAATCGCCGAAAAATGCCCCTTCCTTGAGATGGACAATGCAACAATGCAGGTCTCCGAACTCATTGTGATGGGCTAAACCACGCAAGCCCCCAACATCAGGACCACACATGCCCAATACAGCCCTTATCACCGGTGCCTCCGCAGGCATCGGCGCAGAATTCGCCCGCTATCACGCGTCCAAAGGCGGTGATCTGATCATCACGGCCCGCCGCGTCGACGCCCTCGACGCGCTCAAAGCCGAACTGGAAGCCGCCCACGGCATCTCCGTCACCACAATCGCCTGCGACCTTGGCGCAGCAGACGGCGCAGAGAAAATCTACCAAGCGACAAAAGGCACCCGCATCGACATCCTGATCAATAACGCAGGCTTTGGCGGACACGGAAAATTCGTGGAGCGCCCCCTGCTCGAAGACCTCGGCATGATCGACCTCAACGTCAAAGCACTGGTTTCGCTCTGCCACAAAGTAGGCACCGACATGGCCGCAAACGGGGCTGGCAAAATCCTCAACGTCTCCTCCACCGCCGCCTACATGCCCGGCCCGCTGCAAGCGACGTATTTCGCGACCAAAGCCTTCGTCTCCAGCTTCTCCTACGCACTCGCCGAGGAACTGGCCGACAAAGGCGTCACCGTCACAGCGCTTGAGCCGGGCTATGTCGTAACCGAATTCGCCGACCGCGCCGACCTGAAAGGCACAGCACTCACCAAATCAGGCCAGACACCCGACACAGTGGCGCGGATCGGCTACGACGCGATGCTCAAAGGCAAAATCAACGTCATCAACGAGCCGCTTCTGGCGCTCCAACTCAACTGGCTGATGCCCTTCTTGCCGCATAAGCTGAAGAACAAGCTTATTCGGAAGATGCAGGAAAAGTCCTAAACCAAACAGCCCTCGCGAACCATCGCGGGGGCCTACCGCAGGCGGAAGCGCTTGCGAAGCGCAAGACCGAGGAAGAACAGGAGCATGAGCCCCAAGATCACCTCGACGGCACACAACAACTGCACAAACCAATGCATCTCGGCAAACCTAAGGCTCGTAAAGTAGAAACGATGTAAGCCTAAAAAGCTGAATAGGTTCGAACCCGACAGCGTGAAGGGTGCCGCGCCACCATACGCACCTGCGTAAAACTCATTCATCCAATTGAAATAAGCGCTGAACATCACCGCGAAAGTGACAAAAGCAACCCCCAGCCCAATCAAAGGGCGCGCAATGCTCTCTCCGAAATTCGAGACCAATCCAAACAGCCGATACGGCAACCGCTGCCAAAACCCGCCAATCTGCGCCGCAAACCCCATTTTGCGACGGAAAAAGAAATGCTCCTCATCAGGCAAACCCTGTTTCGCCAAGGCATGCCGTATCTTGGCGCAGCTTTCCCGTGCCTGTGCGGGATCAGCTTTCGGTCTTTGCGGCCAATTCTCTTTCGCTGAACTAAAATCTGTATTGGCGTGCAAAATAGTTCCTTCAAGGATTGGATATGCCGCCGAGAAATGCGCGTCACGGAAGCTGGTTGGCCTTTCAAACACGCAATCACTAAAGTCAACTTGACGATATGATTGTCCAGAAATTGGGTCAACCTCATCCCAATCTGGCAGGTGTTCACCATCATCTAGGCCAAATTTCGCACCTTGGAACGTAACATACCCGTTAAAGGTCGATCTAATAAAAGTAGCTTCACGCGTAAACACCGCATCATAGAACCTTGCGTCCCCCATGACCCTAGAGTGAATAAAAGTAAATCCAGTTGAAAATTCCGCGTCCCAGAAATTTGCACCTTTCAGAAAGTGCGAATTGAAGAAAATCAACGGTCCCTTAAATTTACAGCTTTCAAAGACGCCCTCTTCTACAAATACAGCGTTCTTAAATGAAGTTTCTTTCTTGAAATTTGAGTTTATGAAAACGGCATCTTTCAAAAAAATGAAGCTCGATAAATCCACCACTCGTTGAAAATTTAGATTCCAAAGTTTGACTTCTGCTGTCGCTTCTAAGAATCCCGGATAGATGAAATCGCTTTCCTTGTTCCGCTTAGTCATCTCCGCGCGATGCCTACGCTTTGCCTTTGCGGCCATTTCCGCCCAGCCCCGTGTTTCGGCCACATCAACCCGCGCAAGCTTGGCGACCTCTGCTGCGACATCATCATCTAACCCCTGACAAGACCACGCATTCCAAACCGCACGGTTCTGAGCATGCAACTCCTCATCAACCCACTCCCCCTCCTGCTCCCCATACAACGTCATCAAAACATACCAAGGGTTCGAATTCGCGTCCCGCAACTCAGCCATAATTTCTCACCCTCAAAATACACCACCACCCTACCGCACAGCGCTGTCCTCACAATCCCCTTCTTCTGATCTTAAATACCTCCCCCGCTTTGCCATCTTCCCCAACCCCCGCGTTTCCCCTATATCCTCCCTCATGACACAAAACCCACCTTCCCTCCGCCCCGACCTTGCCCCGCAACCCCGCTTCAGCGCGCCCCAGCGTGACGGCCAGCCAACCATCGGCATGGTCTCCCTTGGCTGCCCCAAAGCACTGGTCGATAGCGAACGTATCCTCACCCGCCTGCGCGCTGAAGGCTACGCGATCTCCCCCGATTACGCGGGCGCAGAGGCGGTGATCGTCAACACCTGCGGCTTCCTCGACTCTGCCAAAGCAGAATCGCTCGACGCCATCGGCGAGGCCCTCAAGGAAAACGGCAAGGTCATCGTCACGGGCTGCTTGGGCGCCGAACCCGACTACATCCGCGAGCACCACCCCAACATCCTCGCCGTCACAGGTCCGCACCAATACGAACAGGTCCTCGACGCCGTCCACCTCGCGGTCCCCCCATCGCCTGACCCGTTCATCGACCTTTTGCCCGCCACAGGCGTCTCGCTGACACCGCGCCACTATAGCTACCTCAAAATCTCGGAGGGCTGTAACCACAAGTGCAAGTTCTGCATCATCCCAGACATGCGCGGCAAACTCATGAGCCGCCCCGCCCACGCCGTCCTGCGCGAGGCGCAAAAACTGGTCGAGGCTGGCGTCAAAGAACTACTCGTCATATCCCAAGACACCTCCGCCTACGGGCTCGACCGCAAATACGACACCAACCCTTGGGGCGATGGCGAGGTCCGCTCCCACATCCTCGACCTCTCCCGCGAGCTGGGCAAGCTCGGCGCATGGGTCCGCCTGCACTACGTCTACCCCTACCCGCACGTGCGCGACCTGATCCCGCTCATGGCCGACCCGTCATCAGGCATCCTGCCCTACCTCGACATCCCGTTCCAACACTCGCACCCGGACGTTCTGCGCCGCATGGCCCGCCCCGCAGCTGGGGCCAAAACGCTGGACGAAATCCGCGCATGGCGCGAAATCTGCCCCGACATCACCCTGCGCTCCACCTTCATTGTGGGCTATCCGGGTGAAACCGAAGAAGAATTCCAACACTTGCTCGACTGGCTTGATGAGGCCCAACTCGACCGCGTCGGCTGCTTCCAATACGAGAACGTCGCAGGCGCACGGTCAAACGCGCTTCCCGATCACGTGAGCGCGGAGGTCAAACAAGACCGCTGGGACCGCTTCATGGAAAAAGCCCAAGCCATCTCCGCCGCCAAACTAGAGGCCAAAGTAGGCAAAACCCTCCAAGTCATCGTGGACGACATCGACGAAGACGGCATCGCCACCTGCCGCACATGGGCCGACGCACCAGAGATCGACGGGAACTTGTTTATTGACGAGGGAACGGAGGGGTTGAGCGTTGGGGATGTTGTGAAGGTGGTTGTGGAAGAGGCGAGTGAGTATGACTTGTGGGGGGCTTTGATCGCCTCATAATTACGAAAGTTCGTGTCCGCAATTTTCATTACTGGAGAGGTACAATGGATTTGTATTTCACTGATACTTTCGAAAACATGACTCTTCAGGCACGGAATAGCTACGCCGACACTTACACCCAATGGTGTTCTTTAGATAGAAAACTGGCGAAAATAAGGGGTGACGCAAAGGGCCATTCCAATTTTCACTTAGACGCGAACTTGGATCTTATTCTTCGTGGGATAGAAGATGAGCAACAAGAAATCGTTAAGTGCTTAGGTGAAAACCGTGGCGGTGGAGCTTTTTTCTTGCAGATCAGTCTATCGAAGATGTGGCTGCTATCAGTTTATGAAATTCTTAGAGCAAGTTTAGACACACAAAGCATAGTCGATACCTGCTCTGCATCGTATTTCTGCAAAAATGCGGAATGCTTTAGGTGTAGCGTCCTTGCCGTCAAACAGGAGTTAGCTCATTTTCGCGTCCCTGTTGCAGGGCTCGAACCTGCAAACGACAAGGCTAATAAGAACTTTCACGCACAAATTGTAGTTTCAAATGATCATGGCTCAGTCGGTTGGCGAACACCGGGTTATCTGTCTAAAAATAATAGCTCTGATGTGGTAAGTAGACGCGAACTATCCGATTTGGTGCTATCCAAACTGGAACCAACGGCCATTTGACAACGATTGGTTCTAGTCAGGCGCTCATTTCAGCTGCTCTTCTCTTGCCCAGCTTCGCTGGGCAGCGCCCGGACCTCCCCCATGGGGAGGGCGCTTCGCACCCACCCCGAGGTCCGACCGCCGCGCATTAATCAAACCATTCGCGCTACAAAATTGGCTCAAGGCGCGGTGCCTTCTTCAAACGATGTCCATCTTGACCATCCAACGCACCACTCTGGCGCGGTTTCTCCATGATGAATAAATAGCCCGACTAAATCGTCCAAAGACCAAGCGTCAAAATCAAAAGAATGAGCCGCAACAAGATCAGAACCAGATTCGGATTATCCATAATGACCTCGGCCACGTTCCAACCGTCCGCGTTATGCTTCTGCACGACACTTTCGACTTTACCGCGTGAACTGCCAAAAATGATGCCGAGCAAACCACCCGCGAAATTGACCCGCACAACCTTATTAATTTTCTGCAAAATACACTCCTATAAATGTGTTCGCGGACGATGGCTGCGATGCGGCACGTGGTCAACTCTTGATTGTATTTCCGTAGGATTCGCTTGATCACATCAGTGCACACCCTGTGCACACTCGGTGCACGCAAATCACACCCCGCCTTCGAGCCAAACCCGCACGCACTCCTGCACATGCCGGAACCGATCGCCGCCCAGATGCTTGCCGCCATACCAGCGCGTCACGACGACAATCTCGCCCACGCGGCCCTCGCGCTCCAGCATCCGCAAGATCACCATGCCCGCCCCGCTCTCGCCGTCGTCGTTCTTCAACGGCGCCCCGCAGGGCAAAATAACCCCCCACGTATTATGCGTGGCTTTGGCGAATTTCTTGTTCTTACACAACAACTTAATGAAATCAGAGGCATCTTCGGCGGAGCCACAGGCCCCGCCGGATACCGCGTATTTTGATCCGCGGTCCTTCACGACATTGTCGATAATGCGCAACGGCCCTAGGCCGCAGCAGCCGCGCGCGCCTTACCGATCATCAAAGCAGCATTCGCCGCCTCACGCCCTTTTTCAACAAAATGCGCCTCATAGATCGCATTGTGGTGGGCCGTTTCCTGATAGTTATGCGGCGTCAAAGACACCGACAAAACAGGCACCCCAGAATCCATCCCAGCACGCATCAAACCATCCACAACCGCTTGGGCCACAAAGTCATGACGGTAAATCCCGCCATCCACAACAAACGCGGCACAGGCGACAGCGCCATAGCGACCCGTGTTCGCTAAGTCTCTGGCAAGTAACGGCATTTCAAACGCGCCGGGCACGTCGAACACGTCCACTTGGGACGCCGGGATCAATTCACAAAAACCTTCCAAGGCGCGATCCACGATATGTGAATGCCAATTGGCCTTGATGAAAGCGTATCTAGTGACTGTCATTTGTAATCTCCTTTTTGCAACGACACGTCACTCAAAGCGCGATCACACGTATGCCCCCAAAAGGTGGCCACACGCGTTCTCTCTCATCCGGACTATGACCGTCGGTTCAGGAGTTTCACCTGATCTGCTGACCTTGAAGCAACCTCCAAGCGCTCGCGGACTATAACCGCCGGTGGGGAATTACACCCCGCCCTGAGAACACTTTAACAATTGCACATTGCGGGCGGCAGTTTCAAGCATGTTTCCGAAGGCTTGAACATCAAACCCGACATGACGGAGCGGCATATCAAAGCTGACGGGCGACCCTTTGCACAGTCGCAAGCCTTGCGGCATTGGCAGGGTGAGAGCCAAGGAACTGATTGCCGGGATCGGGAATCCGAAAGAAGAACTCGGCCCCGATCAACGGATCATACCCCGCCCGCGCAGCAATCACAGTGCCCAGCGCATCAGCCTCAAGTTCAAACTCTTTCGAATAAGTCCGCGCGCCAAGCTCGGCCCCGAACTCCACACCGGCGCGGATCGATTCCTCGCTACCGGCTGACAAAACATAGGCAAGCGAGCCAAAAATCTGCGCGCCAGCCCGCGCATTCTCATTCTGCCGCGCAATGTGGCCGAGGATATGGTGAGCGGCCTCATGTGACATGATAAACGCCAATTCATCGCGGTTGCGCGCCTCTGCCAAGAGAGAAGCGGTAAAGGCGATAACAGGGCGGCCTTCGTCGTCTTGGGTTTGGAACGCGTTCGGCCCAGCGCCTGGTGTCTCGTCGATCCCGATCTGGAAATCACAATTCAGTCTGGGCGCACGTTCTTTGCATATCGCCTCTGCGACGGGCTCGACTGTTTCAACAACAGCAATCACATTCTCAACGGCCGTGCGCGAGATCTCTACGCGGGGTGCGACAAAGGTTTTGCCCTCCTTTGGTGGCTCTTGCACGGACGGCATGCTGCTACAGGCCGCAAGCAGAGCAAAAAGGAGTGGAAGTAATCTACGCATCACTGCTTGTTCGCCTTTAGGTTTTGATTGCATCCTAACAGGTCCCGCCACTTTCACCAGTGTTGGTCAACGCACAATCTCGCGATTGGCAGTTGTTCACGAACGCGCTAGGTTACTTTTATGTTTACGATAGAACACGAATTCGAAAGAACCGTCATCACCCTCGTGGATGAAGATCAGACGCCACTCCTAGAGGACGTGGTGATTAATGCATATGAGGATCGCATGACGATTTCGCAATGGGACGCTGTGCGCGGCGAGATCGTCACGATCACGGTTTCCCTCTCGCAAGCCCGCGATCTTGAGGCAGCATTGGATTTGCCCGAAGGGGTCTACCGCCTGCGCCCCGCGACCTAGGATATTGCAATCACCTTGTCGCGCCCCGTCTGGCCACGGATCACCGTGAGCCGCGATTTGGGCAGGCCCAGCGCCTTGGCCAACAGTTTGATCATCGCTGCATTCGCCTTGCCATTCTCCGGCACAGTCGTGACCGTCACCCGCACGTCGCCATCGCGCAAAAACACATCATTCCGCGCCGCCTTTGGCGTCACTTTCACGGCAATCGTGCTACCTGCAACGGCGATATGAGTGAGATCGTCCATATGCAGCAGGCCTCATATCGCCCTACTGCGCGTCAACACCCTTGCAACCCCGCCGCCCCACAGGTCAAAGTATTTCTGAGACATGGGAGGCATAAGATGACCACAGGATTTTTCTGGGACGAGAGCTGTTTTTGGCACGGCGGCGGTAATTATGCGGGGATGTTGCCCGTTGGCGGCCTTGTGCAACCGATGAACGGCGGCCTGCCCGAAAGCCCCGAGACAAAGCGCCGTCTCAAGAATTTGATGGACGTCACGGGGCTGTCGCGCGAACTTGCCATGCAATCGGCCCCGAATGTTACATCTGAAGACCTGCTGCGGGTCCATCCCGCCAGCTACCTTGATGCGTTTAAGGCGCTTTCGGACGCGGGCGGCGGCGAGATGGGCCGTCGCACGCCTTTCGGCCCTGGTGGGTTCGAAGCCGCAACCCTTTCCGCGGGTCTCGCCAAAGGGGCGCTGATGTCCGTTCTGCGCGGCGAGTTGAAAAACGCCTATTCCCTCTCTCGCCCCCCCGGTCACCATTGCCTCCCCGATTTTCCCAACGGCTTTTGCCTGCTGAACAACATCGGCATCGCGATTGAGGCGGCGCGCGACGCAGGTCTCGCCTCCCGTTTCGCCGTCCTCGACTGGGACGTGCATCACGGCAACGGGACCGAGGCCGTCTTCTATGACCGCGCCGACGTGTTGACCGTCTCCCTGCACCAAGACCGCAATTACCCGATGGACACAGGCGACTTTGCCGACCGTGGGCGCGGCGATGGCTTCGGCTATAACCTCAACATACCCCTCCCCGCTGGCATGGGGCACAAAGGGTATCTGTCCGCCATGGAACGCCTCGCCCTGCCCGCGATCCGCGATTTTGCCCCTGACGTATTAATCATCGCTTGCGGCTATGACGCGGCGGCAAATGACCCGTTGGGGCGGATGTTGGCGACAGCAGAGACCTTCCAACTGATGACCCGTCAGGTAATGGATTTGGCCGCTTCGGTCTGCGGCGGCAGGCTCGTCATGGTCCACGAAGGCGGCTATTCCGAAACCTATGTCCCCTTCTGCGGCCACGCGGTCCTGCAAGAACTCTCGGGCAGCACCATCTGCGCCCCCGACCCTTTCGCAGAGGTCTTTCCACTGCGCCAACCCGACGCCCGCTTCGACAAATTCGTTGACGACTGGTTAGGCGACATGGTCACAGCGTTGAAAGCCTGACGCGATGGACATCAACCAGATCAAATACTTCCTCAACCTCGCCGAAACCCGCAACTTCACCGAGGCCGCTCGCCGTTCTGGTGTCTCTCAGCCAAGTCTGACCAAAGCGATCCGCAAACTTGAGGACGAACTCGGCGGCGCTCTGCTCTACCGCGACGGCAAAGACAGCCGCCTCACCGCCCTTGGCCGCGACATTCAGGGCGCGTTCATGCGTATCGACATGGGGTTGTTGGACGTGAAGGAACTGGCCGAAAACGCCGTGCGCGGGCGCAAACGGGTGATCCGCATCGGGGTTGCGACCACGATCACACCGACCGCCTACGCAGGCTTCATCGCCCATGTTTTACGCGAATTGCCCACTGTTGTGCTCAACATTCTCCCGCTCATCGCCGGTGAGGGCGCCGACGAGGTTCTGTCTGGCAAATACGACGCCTGCATCCTGACAGCCACGCCCAAGGACAACGTGAAACTCGCGACGGTGCAGCTCTTCACAGAACGCTACCTGCTGGCCTTCCACGACGACCACCCCTTCGCGGCCCTCTCCGAGATCACCGCCGACCAAATGGCAACCCAGCCCTACGTCGACCGCCTCGCCTGCGAATTCCACAGCCAGATCGTGGCCCACTTCATGGACCGTGGCGTGCTTATGCAACCGCGCTTTAGCGCCGAACGCGAGGATTGGGTGCAGCAGATGGTCGCCTCTGGTCAGGCCGTCTGCATCATGCCCGAACGCTCTGCGCTTGTTGCAGGGATCACCGCGCGACCCGTCGCTGACATGGACCTGAAGCGCCAGATCGCCCTCACAGCGGTCTCTGGCTCTGGCACACCCACGGAACTACGCCAAATCCTGCGCCTTGCACAAGAATTCGTGTGGTAACGCCTGTGCATCGAAACAATAGACGCTAACTATTGGTAAACATGCCTGAACAGCCCTATTTCCTGTTCAACGCCAATCAGACCGGAAGGACACGCGATGAAATATGCAAAAACACCCGAAGCCGTAGCCAAGCTGACCCCAGAGCAATTCCGCGTCACCCAACAAAACGGCACCGAGCGGGCGGGCACAGGACCGCTGACCAACAACAAAGAGACAGGCATCTACGTCGATATCGTCTCGGGCGAGCCACTGTTTGCCTCATCCGACAAATTCGATAGCGGCTGCGGCTGGCCCAGCTTTACCAAGCCAATCGTCGACGAACACGTCGAAGTGCTCAAGGATCATACCCACGGCATGGTCCGCGTCGAGGTCCGCTCCAAATACGGCGACAGCCACCTCGGCCACGTCTTCACCGATGGCCCACGCGACAAGGGCGGCCTGCGCTACTGCATCAACTCCGCCAGCCTGCGGTTCATCGCAAAGGCTGACATGGAGGCCGAAGGCTACGGCGAATTCATCACCCAAGTGGAGGACATTTAAATGACGGAACGCGCAATTTTCGCAGGCGGCTGCTTTTGGGGCATGCAAGACCTGATCCGCAAGCTTGACGGCGTGGTCTCGACCCGCGTCGGCTACACAGGCGGCGACGTGCCAAACGCGACCTACCGCGACCACGGCACCCACGCGGAAGGGATCGAAATCGTCTTTGACCCTACCAAAACCAGCTATCGCAAGCTGTTGGAATTCTTCTTCCAAATCCACGACCCGACCACGCCACTGCGCCAAGGCAACGATCGCGGCATGTCCTACCGCTCGGCGATCTACTACCTCGACGAGGACCAAAGGCTTGAGGCGCTAAACACCATCGCCGACGTCGATGCCTCTGGCCTCTGGCCCGGCAAGGTCGTGACCGAAATCGAAGCGGCCTCCGATTTCTGGGAGGCCGAGCCAGAGCACCAAGACTATCTAGAGCGCTTGCCCAACGGCTACACCTGCCACTTCATCCGCCCCGATTGGGTGCTGCCAAAGCGGCAAGCGGCCGAATAACCCCCAACCGCCCCCGCCCGAACGCGGCGGGGGACATCTCCCCCTCAATAGGATTTCAGGCCCCCGCCTGATGAAAGGATATGTCATGCAATTTGGAACCCTCAACGGCCCAGCCCCAGAACTGCGCGTCGACACTTGGATCGACGCAAGCGGCAAACCGATGGATAGACCCCTACGCCTCGCCGACATGGGCGACGGTCACAAGATCATCTACTGCTTCCAACACTGGTGCCCCGGCTGCCACTCTCGCGGCTTCCCGACGCTAAAATATCTGCACGATAACCTCAAAGACAAAGGTTTCTCCTTCGCCGTCATCCAAACCGTGTTTGAGGGTGCAGAGGTCAATACCTTTGACAAACTCGCCGTGAACCAAGAACAATACGGGCTCAAACTCCCCTTTGGGCATGACTTGCCACAAGGCTCAGACAGGCATCCGTCCTTCATGGAGGACTACGTATCTGGCGGCACCCCGTGGTTTACGGTCATTGATCCACAAGGCCACGTGGTTTACGCCGATTTCAGAATTGATCCGACACGGTTCATGGCCGCCCTAGGCGCCGAAACCGCCGATTTCGAAGCCAAATAACGTCATGGTAGGGGCCGCGTTTCGGCCCCTGCCTTCCCCACAAGAACGAAGGACCACCCCATGACCACCGCCGCACAAAAGTTCGATTTTGACAATTCCTACGCCCGTGACCTCGCTGGCTTTTACGCGGAATGGCAGGGTGCGGTAGCGCCTTCGCCTGAGGTAATGCTGGTCAACGCCGACCTCGCCAAATCTCTCGACCTCGACCCAGACGCCCTGAAATCCTCCGCCGAGGCACTCTCTGGCTCCAAGGCCCCCGAAGGTGCTACCCCCCTCGCCATGGCCTACGCTGGCCACCAGTTCGGCGGCTTCTCTCCGCAGCTTGGCGACGGGCGCGCGCTGCTTTTGGGCGAAATCCTCGACACAGATGGCAACCGTTTTGACCTGCATCTAAAAGGCTCTGGCCGCACCCCTTTCTCGCGCGGTGGCGACGGAAAAGCGTTGCTGGGCCCCGTGTTACGCGAATATCTCATGGGTGAGGCCATGCACGCGCTTGGCATCCCAACCACCCGCGCCCTTGCCGCCGTGACCACGGGCGAGTCCGTCCACCGTGAAGGCACCAAGAAGGGAGCAGTCCTCGCACGGATCGCATCCTCTCACCTACGCGTCGGCACGTTCCAATTCTTCTCAGCCCGTCAAGAGTGGGACAAAGTTCGCCAACTGGCTAACTATGCCATCGCCCGCCACGACCCCGATCTGATGGAGACTGAGAACAAATATCTGACCTTTCTGACCCGCGTTGCGGACCGTCAGGCAGCACTTGTCGCAAACTGGCTCCATGTTGGATTTGTGCATGGCGTGATGAACACCGACAACGTCACAATCTCGGGCGAAACCATCGATTACGGCCCCTGCGCCTTCATCGACGCCTACGATCCAAAGTCCGTGTTCAGCTCCATCGACCGCAACGGCCGCTACGCCTATGGCAACCAACCCGTCATCGCCCAATGGAACCTCGCGCGGCTGGCCGAAACCTTGCTGCCGCTCATCGATCCCGAAGATGACGACAACGCCGTCCGTTTGGCCACCAACGTGATCGAAGGCTTCATCGGACGCTATACCGCGATCTGGTTGCAGGGCATGCGGGCGAAAATTGGGTTGGCTTCCGTCGCGGAAGAAGACGCCGATCTCGTCAACGACCTCTTCACTGCAATGGAAGGGCAAGAAATCGATTACACACGATTTTTCCGCGCCCTTGCACAAGCAGCCCTCGCAAATCCAGCCCCCGTCACGGATATGTTCAAAGACAAATCGGCCATCACCCCTTGGCTTTCCCAATGGGCAGAACGTCTGATGCGCGACCCACAAGAACCCGCCGCGCGCGCCGCCGCCATGGACAAAATCAACCCGATCTACATCCCACGCAACCACCTCGTCGAGGAAGCCTTAGAAGCCGCTGAAAAAGACGACATGGCCCCCTTCAACGCCCTGCTCGACGTGCTCCGTGATCCTTTCACCAAACGCGATAGCCTCGAAAAATACGCCTTGCCCGCGCCATCCGACTTTGGCCCGTTCAAAACCTTCTGCGGCACATAATAGGATGATAGAATGACCGACGGCACCTTCGAAAACACCCGCTTTGGCCCTGAATTTGTGGCCTCACCCAGCATTGCCCAAGGTGCCGCCCCCGTCGAGGTCGCATAGATGACCGTGCATTTCGAGTTGGCGCTCTTTGTGATCATGCTTTGCGTCTTCGCCTACGCGCTGTTCAGCAATGCTATTACCAAGACAATCCTGACCCTGCCGATCATTTTTATGGGTGTAGGCTATTTTGCCTCCCATGCCGTCGAAGGGGTCGCCTCCCCCGAGACCCTCGACTATGGCAGGCGTTTGCTGGCCGAGGTTACGCTTGTCCTCGTGCTCTTTTCCGACGCATCCCACGTGCGGTTCAAACGGCTGCGCGAAAGCTTCCAATACCCTTTGCGCATGTTGATCGTAGGCCTACCGCTCACACTCGCCCTTGGCACCGCCGTCGCCTATTTTCTCAGCCCTGAAAGCGGCTTAGCCATGGCGCTCCTCACCGCCGCCGTCCTCACACCCACCGACGCGGCCCTTGGGCAAACCGTGGTGACAAGCCCCGACGTCCCCCCGCGCCTCAGCCAGACCATCAACGTCGAAAGTGGGCTGAATGACGGCCTTGTCCTGCCGTTTGTCCTGCTCGGCGCGATCCTCGCCTCTACGGGCGTGGGGCACACGACAGAAGGGCTTGCCGTCAACGCCGTCCTGCAAATCGTGCTTGGCCCCATCGCGGGCATCGTCATCGGTTGGGGCATGGCAAAGCTGATGGGCATGGCCCAAGATCACGACATCATGGCCGAGGCCTCTGGCGGCGTTGCCTTCCTGATGATCGCTTTTGCCGCCTTCGTGGGTGCAGAGATCATCGGCGGCAACGGCTTCATCGCGGCCTTCGTCGGCGGCATGGTGTTTGGCAATTCCTACAAACACGAAATCCATTTCATCAGCGAATTCATGGAAGGTTTCGGACAACTCCTCACCATGGCCGCTTTCTTTGTCTTTGGCGCACTTCTGCTCCCCGACGGCCTTGCGCATATGACATGGACTGCGGTCATCCTCGCAATCCTGTTCCTCACGGTCGTGCGGATTCTTCCTATCTGGCTTTCGCTTGCGGGCACGGGGCTGGACCTGCGCGAAAAACTCTTCCTCGGCTGGTTCGGCCCACGCGGCATCGCCTCGATCCTGTTCACACTCATCATGATCGACGAATTCGACTTCCCGGGCGAAGAAGAATTGCTGGCCTGCGTCTCGATGACCGTGTTCCTGTCGATCATCTTGCACGGGGTCACGGCGGCCCCGCTCTCGCGCTGGATCGGGCGCAAAACATGAGCAAAATCGGCTTTGGCGGCGGCTGCCACTGGTGCACCGAGGCGGTGTTCCAAGCCCTGCGCGGCGTGCAATCTGTCGCACAGGGGTTCATCCAATCAACCGCCCCCCACGACACATTTTCCGAGGCGGTGGTTGTAGATTACGACCCAGACACCATCCCCCTCGACATCCTGCTCGCCATCCACCTGCGCACCCACGCCAGCACATCGCCGCATAAAATGCGGGGCAAATACCGCTCGGCTGCCTACACATTCTCGGAGGTTCAGGCTGACGAAATCCGCGCCCTCATCGCCGCAGAGCAACCTAATTTCGAAGCCCCCCTCGTGACCCTCGTCCTTCCGCACCTAGCGTTCAAAGCCTCCGACGCAAGGTTTCAAAACTACTACGCCTCGGACGCGGAACGGCCCTTCTGCACCACCTACATCGACCCGAAACTGGCAAAGATCAGGCGGGAGTTTGGGCGTTATACTTGAACGCGCACTTTCAAAGCTTCTTCATCGCCGCCTTCTCTTCCTTGGTATACTTATTATTCCAAGTGTTATTGCTCAGACCCAGCTCTGGCGCGAGCGGCTTGGTCTTGCCTTTTGTAACCTTTCCTCCCTTATTGAGGAACTGCTTGATCAGGTCGTCGTCGGTGGTCTCTTTTGGCACTTGTTTCATGGCAAGGTCTCCTTTGCGTCCAGCCTACGCGCCCGTGCCCGCAATATCCATGCCATAAACCTTGCCCCGCGCGCCCTTGCTCCATATCTGTGAGCCATCAGCAAAAGGACGCATCATGCCCGCCAAGAACCAAGCCGCTCTCGACTTCCTGCTCACCCGCCGCTCACGCCCTGCGAAAACGCTGACGGCCCCTGTGCCAAACGCAGACGAGTTGCATGTGATCCTGACGGCGGCCGCCCGCACACCTGATCATGGCAAGCTAGAACCTTGGCGGTTCATCGTGCTGGAGAAAGCGGCCCTTGCGCGTCTGGCAAAGGATGTGCCCACCCGTGGCGCCGCCCTGAATATCGACCCTGAAAAAATCGAAAAAGCTGTGGCACAATTTGCAACGGCCGACCTCGCTGTGGCTGTCATCAGCAGCCCCAAGCCTTCCGACAAAGTTCCCGCCATCGAGCAAATCTACTCCGTTGGGGCCGTCTGCAACGCCATGGTCAATGCGGCTTTGGCGGCAGGTTGGGGGGCGAACTGGCTTTCTGGCTGGATGAGCCACGACCGCACGTTTATTGAAGAGGCCTTTGCGCTGACAAAGGACGAATCCATCGCAGGTTTCATCCATATCGGCACCGAAACAAGCGCCCCACCAGAGCGCCCGCGCCCCGACCTTTCCGCCATAACCACATGGATGCGCACATGATCCTGACGTCGTTTTTCAAGGCGCTGGCGCAACTGCCCGACGCGCGGTTTCGCCGTGTGCTCCTGCTAGGCATCGGCCTCACCGTGGCCCTGCTCGTCGGCGCATATGCCGCCCTTCTGTGGGTAATCCAGTCCTTCGCCGCGAACGGCCTTTCCCTGCCCTTCGTCGGCGAGGTCACATGGCTAGGTGATCTGCTGAGCTGGGGCTCACTTGGCCTGATGATCCTGCTTTCGGTGTTCCTGATGATCCCCGTCGCCTCTGCCATCACATCGCTTTTCCTCGACGACGTGGCCCAAGCCGTGGAAGACGCGCATTACCCCAGCCTTCCAAGCGTGCCCCGCGCCGATTTCTGGGAAGGATTGCGCGATACCGTCAACTTCCTCGGGGTGCTGATCGGGGCGAATATCTTGGCCTTTGCACTTTATGCACTGCTTCCATTCTTCGCCGTGCCAATCTTCTTTGCGCTCAACGGCTACCTTCTGGGGCGCGAATACTTCCAACTCGCCGCCATGCGCCGCATTGGCCGCGAAAAGGCAAAAGCCCTGCGCAAAAAGCATATGGGAACAATCTGGATCGCGGGATGCCTGATGGCCATGCCCCTGTCGATCCCATTAGTAAACCTGTTTATTCCAATCCTAGGAGCGGCTACATTTACCCATTTGTATCATCGGTTAAGCTGACCTCCGGGGTCGACATCCGGTGAAACCAATCAAGGTCGCGCACGCTAATCGCGCCTGACAAAATCGTGCCCGCGATGATGACCCAGATCCCGATCGCCCAAAGCGACGTAATCTTCGCCTTGCGCTTGATATCCAGATTGCCCGGCGCAGAGCCATGCGTACCCGGAACAACCTCGCCCATCTCCTCTTGGGTTTTGAGACCCAGCGGCAGAACAACGAAAAACACCATGAACCAAATCACGGCGAACAGTACGAAAGCAGATGTAATTGCCATGTCGCTATTCCTTACACTTGTTCCAGCTCGACAAGACATCCGTTAAAGTCCTTGGGGTGCAAGAACAAGACCGGTTTGCCATGCGCGCCAATCTTCGGCTCGCCCGTTCCCAAAACCCGCGCGCCCTCGGCCAGTAAATGGTCACGCGCCGCCAGAATGTCCTCCACCTCATAGCAAATGTGGTGAATGCCGCCCGCGGGGTTCTTTTCCAAAAACCCGTTAATCGGAGAGTTCTCGCCCAGCGGATACAAGAGCTCGATCTTGGTATTGGGCAACGTGATGAACACAACCGTCACCCCATGATCGGGTTCGTCCTGCGCAGGGCCGACATCCGCGCCCAGCGTATTGCGATATTGCGCCGCCGCAGCCTCCAGATCAGGCACCGCGATTGCCACGTGATTAAGACGTCCGATCATATCCACTCTCCCCGCATTTCAGTGCAATCCTTATGTCGTGCAAAAATCTGCGGCGCAACGGCTGGCCTTAACGATACCTTCATTATTGGCTGCGCTGAATGGACGCAATGTCACCCTCTGCCAAGGATATACGCCCATGGATTCCCTCGACGACTTCCTCACAACGCGACCACCGACGGCGCGACGCCCTCTCTTGGGGATCACGGTGTTGGTCGTTGAAGATAGCCGATTTGCCTGCGAAGCACTGCGCCTCTTGTGCCTGCGATCAGGGGCGCGGATCAGGCGGGCCGATACCTTGGAACACGCGCATAAACATCTTGGCGTCTACAGGCCCTCCGTGCTGATCGTGGACGTGGGCCTGCCCGACGGGTCTGGTCTCGATCTTATCGGGTCTTGCGCCCATGCCACCCCGCGCATTGACGTAATTCTCGGCACCAGCGGCGATTCTGCGCTCGAACAGAGTGTTATGACAGCAGGCGCCAACGGCTTCTTGGCAAAACCGATTTCCAACCTCGCCGCATTCCAATCCGCTATTCTGAACCACCTGCCCAGCAATCGGCAACCCAGCGGTCCCCGCCTGTTGTCCGATGAAACCGTCAACCCCGACCTGATGGCCTATCAAGATGACTTGAACCACATGAATGAGGTCATCAGAAGCGACCAAGCAGGTAAAAACCTTGGTTACGTCACCCAATTCCTCAAAGGGATCGCGCAATCTGTGCAGGATCAGGATTTGGATAAGGCGGCCAGCCTTCTGGCGGACAAATACCGCAAAGGCACGTCAACCGAGGCCGATTTGATCGCCCTTGGTGCATTGGTTAAATCGCGGATGGATACGACAGGCAGGATTTAGCCGACAATCCCAGGATTGCGCCCCATTTCTAGCCCCGGGAAAATCGACAGTTCAATCAGACTGCGGTCAAGCCCTAGGAGATCATGCATCACCCATGCAGGATATGCGCGCACATCGCGGGTCGGCATCAAATCGCGACGGTTATACAGATCAGCCTCCGCCAATCCGGGCCACTCGCCCAGCATTCGACCACCATTCAACGCGCCACCGGCATAAATCATCGCACCACCTGTGCCGTGATCGGTGCCGCGCGTCCCGTTTTCGCGGGCCGTCCTGCCAAATTCCGTCAAACACAACACCGCAGTCTTTTCCCAAATGGGGCCAAGTCCCGCCCGCAGGCTAAGAATCGTATCACTCAACCTGCCCAGCGCCTTCCCAAGTCCACCTTGCTGGTTCAAATGCGTATCCCAACCATTGACCGAAAAGCTCGCAATGCGGGTCTCGTCGCGCAACCGCGATGCAGCAAATTCCGCCAACTGCACATGCTCGGCATTTTGCTTGACCCCAGCCATCATCGGACTTGCCATCATCGTTTCCATCTCGGCAGCGTCAGTCTCCGCCGACATCGCCAAAGATTTCGCAATTTCAATCGCTTGCGCCGATGCCCCCGCGAAAAGCGGATCATTACTATACACCAACGACAACAGGTTCTCGGCCTGCGGCGACAAATCCAAACCGGCCTCTGGCGACCAACGCGACGCGGGCGCGCTCCCCGACAAAATCAACTGCCGCTCGCGACCAATCGCAAACGCGGTCTGCCCCGTAATCCCGGGCAACGACGCCAACATGCGATTCAGCCAGCCGTCATTATCCGACCCCGTCAGCCCCGGTTTGCCCGCTTCCAAAATATCTTGGCCATCAAAATGGCTCCTCTTGTCGCGGTAAGGGGTCGAAACAGCATGAGCCGCCCCAAATTCGCCCGCCTGCCATAGTGGCAACATCGGCCGCAGCGCCGAATTCATCCCAAAAAAACCGTCTAAATCCAATGTGCCGCCCGCTAACGTCGGCCGCAAAGCCGCGAAATTCGCATCGCCAACGGGTTGAAATGCGTCCAAACCGTCCATCGCGCCGCGCAGAATAATCACGACCAACCGCGTATCCCACGGGGCCGAGGCGAGTGCGATCGGCGTCACAAAAGGGTTTGCCGCCGCCGAACACCCAAGTGCTGCGACCCGCGTGAAAAACTGTCTACGATCCATGCTCAACTCCTCTGGAACGCGGGTGACGCCAGCACAAGGCCCACCCCATCTTGCCGCGCTTCTGCCGCACCCGCAGCAAATATCACATCAGCGCTGGCGAACTGCCCCAAAGCTGTCGTCACAAATTCCCGTGGATCGGGCAATGTGTCCGTGATCAAAATGCGCGGTGCAGACATCGCCCAGCTAATCCGCCCCGCCATGCCCTGCGCCGAAATCCACGCGCTACTGTCATCGAGCCATCCATCAGGGCCATTGGGGTTTTCCCACGGCTGCCCCATCACCCGCAACGGCGTCATGATCAAATTCCGCGTGTCGCGCCCACTCATTTCGTCCACGGCAAGCCCGCTTACCCCCAAGGCACGCATTCCCGAGGTTATAAAGCGCTGGGGCGACTTGATCTTTTCCAACTTGCGGCCCCAAGACGCAGGGTGCTCCAACATCGCTGCATAAACATCTGGTAAATGTCCATCCGACGCCAGATAGGCCGCCGTCATCTGGTCCACTAAGGCGGCATCGGGTGCGTCGCCCACAAATTCCGCCGCGATTTTGGTGGAAATGTGGTGGGCTGTTTCGGGGTTTATCGCGAGATTATCCAACGCCTCCAATATATTAGAGACGCCACCGTCAGCATCATAGGTGACCCCCAAAACGGTTTCGGGACCCGGCTCTGCAAATCTGGGGTCATAAAACATGCCGCGCTGGGGTTGATATGTCAGCCCCGTCAAGAGCTCGGCAAACTCGGTCACGTCGGTTTGGTCGTAGCTACCGTTCACACCCAAAGTGTGTAATTCCAACATTTCGCGCGCGAGGTTCTCGTTCAGCCCACGCTTTTGCCGCTTACCAAACGCGCTTTCTGGTCCAACCGATTGAACCTGTTCTAAGTAGATCAACATCATCGGATGCATCGCAACGGCCTTTAGCATCCGCGCAAACGATCCATTCAAATAGGGGCGGATCGCGTCTTCAACAAAAGACGTCACCATATGCCTCTGCGCCGCACTGCGTGCCTTGACCGTAAAATGATCCGCCCAAAACGCACAAAGCCGCTCGGCAAAGCCAAAATCCGCCCCCACATGCCGCGCCATAGTCGCCTGTATTGCGTTATAATAAACGTCATTGGCCGCGATCCGCACCTCACGGTATTCCTGCTCGCGCGCGTCCAACTCGGCCGTGTCACGCGCGTCTCGAACCCGCTTAAATGCCGCTTGAAAGTCGCTGACAGTTGGCTGAACCGCCTCGAATGCCGCTACCCGAAACGGGGGGGCTTCGTTGATTTCGGCCAAAAGCTCAGCGGCAGATCTCGGTGGCGCGAACTTCGGAGAGAGCCCAGACCCAAATCGGATCGCGGCGAGCGTTGGGTCAAATGGCATGAAAGCTGATCCAGAAAGGTGAATGCCCCCAGACTACCTGAGGGCATCAACAGTTTCGCGGGGAAAATACTGGCTTGGGCAGCAATCTGCCCAAAACCTTAGCCTTTGGTCGGCGGGATCGTCCGCAGGTGCAATTCGCGCATCTGCTCGTTTGTGGGCAGGCTCGGCGCCCCCATCATCACATCCTCGGCACGCTGGTTCATCGGGAACAAGATCACGTCGCGCAGGTTGGTTGCATCAGCCAGCAACATCACGATCCGGTCAATCCCTGCGGCACAACCACCGTGCGGCGGCGCGCCATATTGGAACGCGTTGACCATACCGCCAAAGCGGCTCTCGACCTCTTCGCGGCCGTAACCCGCAATCTCAAACGCCTTAAACATGATCTCGGGCTTGTGGTTCCGAATGGCACCAGACACCAGCTCATACCCGTTACACGCAAGGTCATACTGGTAGCCAAGCACATCCTCTGGTGCACCCAAAAGTGCGTCCATCCCACCTTGCGGCATCGAGAACGGGTTGTGCTCAAAGTCAATTTCACCTGTCTCAGCATCACGCTCGTAAATCGGGAAATCAACGATCCATGCAAAGGCGAAACGGTTCAAATCGGTCAGGCCAAGCTCTTCGCCGATCACATTACGGGCACGGCCCGCAACAGATTCAAACGCCTTCGGCTTGCCGCCAAGGAAGAACGCCGCATCGCCAAGGCCAAGGCCCAGCTGAACACGAATAGCCTCCGTGCGCTCAGGCCCGATGTTCTTTGCCAATGGTCCAGCGGCTTCCATGCCACCCGCAACTTCGCCAGATTTCATCAAGGCCTGCGCCGCTTTCACAGTGATGCCCATCTCTTGGGCCACGGAATCGGCGGTCTTTTCGCGCCAGAAGATATAGCCCATGCCAGGCAGACCCTCTTTTTGCGCAAATGCATTCATACGATCACAGAACTTGCGTGAACCACCCGTCGGCGCAGGAATGGCCCGCACCTCGGTGCCCTCTTGCTCCAGCAGCTTCGCGAAAATCGCAAAACCGGAGCCCGCAAAATGCTCGCTTACGACCTGCATCTTGATCGGGTTGCGCAAGTCAGGTTTATCAGAGCCATACCAAGCGGCGGCATCGCGATAAGAAATCTGCTCCCACGTCTGGTCAACCTTACGGCCCTTGCCAAACTCCTCGAAAATCCCCGTGATCACAGGCTGGATCGTGTCGAACACGTCTTGCTGCTCGACAAACGACATCTCCAAATCGAGCTGGTAGAAATCAGTCGGCGAACGGTCTGCACGCGGGTCTTCGTCGCGGAAACAGGGGGCAATCTGGAAATACTTGTCGAAACCAGACACCATCAACAGCTGTTTGAACTGCTGCGGGGCTTGTGGCAGCGCGTAGAATTTACCGGGGTGCAAACGTGACGGCACGAGGAAGTCGCGTGCACCCTCAGGGCTGGACGCAGTAATAATCGGCGTCTGGAATTCACGGAACCCCTTATCCCACATCCGCTTGCGCATTGATGACACAACGTCAGAGCGCAGCTTCATGTTGTCCTGCATCGCCTCGCGGCGCAGATCTAGATAGCGGTACTTCAGACGTGTTTCCTCAGGATATTCCTGATCGCCAAACACCTGCAAAGGCAGTTCTTTTGCGGCACCAAGCACCTCAATGGACCGCACAAAAACCTCAACTTCACCCGTCGGGATCTTGGCGTTCACCAACTCGGGCGCACGGGCCTTCACCTCACCATCAATGCGGATACACCACTCTGAACGGACCTTCTCAACATCAGCAAAGGCCGCCGAGTCAGGGTCACACAACACTTGGGTAATCCCGTAATGGTCGCGCAAATCGATGAACAAAATGCCACCGTGATCGCGCACGCGGTTGACCCAGCCCGAAAGGCGAACAGTCTCCCCAACATTAGCGGCAGTTAGGTCGGCACAGGAATGGGAGCGGTAAGCGTGCATTTTAGCAGTCCTCAAAGGATAAAACGGTCGCCCCGATACACCCCTTCAGCGCGGTGAAGTCAAGCAATCTGACGCTTATCCTTTTTCCGAGCCCGAATATGCCCGCCGGAGGCATCAATTTTCGACGAAAATTGGCCTATGCCGCTTGCGCCTATCGCCCCCATCCCTATAACGCAGGACAATTTGCAAATACTTATGGGGGCGCTGCCAAATGCCAAAACGCGATGATATCAAGTCGATCATGATTATCGGTGCAGGCCCAATTATTATCGGGCAGGCCTGCGAATTCGACTACTCGGGCGCACAAGCCTGTAAGGCACTGCGCGAAGAAGGCTACCGTGTCATCCTCGTCAACTCGAACCCTGCGACGATCATGACCGATCCAGGTCTTGCGGACGCAACCTACATCGAGCCGATCACACCAGAAGTTGTTGCAAAAATCATCGAGAAAGAGCGCCCAGACGCGCTCCTGCCCACTATGGGCGGTCAGACGGGTCTCAACACATCCCTCGCCCTCGCCGACATGGGCGTGCTTGAAAAATTCGGAGTCGAGATGATCGGCGCGAAACGTGAAGCCATTGAAATGGCAGAAGATCGTGCCCTTTTCCGCGACGCGATGGACCGCCTTGGCATCGAAAACCCAAAGGCAACTATCATTACCGCCCCCAAGATGGAAAACGGCAAACGCGACATTAAAGCAGGCCTTCAACTTGCCATCGACGCGATTGAATACGTAGGGCTTCCCGCCATCATCCGCCCTGCCTTTACTTTGGGCGGCACAGGCGGCGGTGTGGCCAACAACCGCGAACAATACGAATACTATTGCCGCACAGGTATGGAAGCCTCTCCCGTAGGCCAAATCCTCGTCGACGAATCTCTCTTGGGCTGGAAAGAGTTCGAGATGGAAGTCGTCCGCGACAAGGCCGACAACGCTATCATCGTCTGCGCGATTGAGAACGTCGACCCGATGGGCGTGCACACTGGCGATTCGATCACTGTCGCCCCTGCCCTCACACTGACCGACAAAGAATACCAAATCATGCGCACGCACTCTATTAACGTGCTGCGCGAAATCGGCGTCGAAACTGGCGGCTCAAACGTGCAATGGGCCGTAAACCCCGAAGATGGCCGCATGGTCGTCATCGAGATGAACCCGCGCGTCTCCCGCTCCTCCGCACTTGCCTCCAAGGCCACAGGTTTCCCGATTGCCAAAATCGCGGCGAAACTGGCTGTCGGCTACACACTTGATGAACTCGACAACGACATCACAGGCGTCACACCTGCGTCGTTTGAGCCCACAATCGACTACGTCGTCACCAAAATCCCCCGCTTCGCCTTCGAGAAATTCGCAGGCTCCGAGCCGCACCTGACCACAGCGATGAAATCTGTGGGCGAAGCTATGGCCATCGGCCGCACCTTCCACGAATCGATGCAAAAAGCACTCGCATCGATGGAAACGGGCCTCACAGGCTTCGACGACATCGCGATCCCCGGGGCACCTGACGCGACCGCCATCACCAAAGCGCTCGCGAAACAAAACCCCGACCGCATCCGCACGATTGCGCAAGCGATGCGCCACGGCATGTCAAACGAAGACATCCACGCGACAACCAAATTCGACCCATGGTTCCTTGACCGCATCCGCGAGATCGTCGACGCCGAGGCCGTGGTCATCGCAAACGGCCTGCCCACCACTGAAAAGGGCATGCGCGACCTCAAGATGATGGGCTTCACCGACGCCCGCCTTGCCAAACTCGTTGAGCACTCCGAGGCCGAAGTCCGCAACATCCGCCATTCTATGGGCGTGAACGCAGTCTTCAAACGCATCGACACCTGCGCCGCCGAATTCGAGGCGCAAACGCCCTACATGTACTCCACTTACGAATCCCCCGTCATGGGCGACGTCGAATGCGAGGCACGCCCGTCTGACCGCAAGAAAGTGGTAATCTTGGGCGGCGGTCCAAACCGCATCGGCCAAGGCATCGAGTTTGACTATTGCTGCTGCCATGCCTGTTTCGCGCTCACCGATCAGGGCTACGAGACGATCATGATCAACTGTAACCCCGAAACGGTTTCAACAGATTATGACACCTCCGACCGCCTCTATTTCGAGCCTCTCACATTCGAACACGTCATGGAAATCCTGCGCGTCGAGCAGGAAAACGGCGTGCTTCACGGCGTGATCGTGCAATTCGGCGGCCAGACCCCGCTCAAGCTCGCAAACGCCCTGCAAGAGGCCGGCATCCCGATCCTTGGCACCTCGCCCGACGCAATCGACCTTGCCGAAGACCGCGAGCGCTTTGCCGATCTCGTCACCAAATTGGGCCTCAAGCAACCGATCAACGGCATTGCCTCAACTGACGAGCAAGCCTTTAAAATCGCAGAAGAAATCGGCTTCCCGCTGGTGATCCGCCCCTCCTACGTCTTGGGTGGCCGCGCCATGGAAATCGTCCGCGATCAGGCCCAGCTAGAGCGCTACATCGCAGAGGCCGTAGTCGTCTCCGGCGACAGCCCCGTCCTGCTCGACAGCTACCTCGACGGCGCCGTCGAGCTTGACGTTGACGCGCTTTGCGACGGCAAACACGTGCACGTCGCGGGCATCATGCAGCACATCGAAGAGGCCGGCGTGCACTCGGGAGATAGTGCCTGCTCACTCCCACCCTACTCGCTCTCCGACGACGTCATCGACCGCATCCGCGTCCAGACCGAGGCACTCGCACTTGCGATCAACGTCATCGGCCTGATGAACGTGCAATTCGCCATCAAGGACGATGAAATCTACCTTATCGAAGTGAACCCACGCGCCTCCCGCACCGTGCCCTTCGTGGCCAAGGCAACGGACAGCGCCATCGCCTCCATCGCCGCACGCCTCATGGCCGGAGAGCCGCTCTCGAACTTCCCACACGCCCCGGCTTACGTTATCGGTGCGGACCCAATGGCACCCCTGCCGCTGCGTGATCCGTTCATGCTCGCCGACCCGAAAACCCCTTGGTTCTCGGTCAAAGAGGCCGTGCTACCCTTCGCCCGCTTCCCTGGCGTTGACACCATCTTGGGGCCAGAAATGCGCTCCACTGGAGAAGTCATGGGCTGGGATCGCTCCTTCGCGAAGGCGTTCCTCAAGGCGCAAATGGGCGCGGGCGTTGACTTGCCAACCGAAGGGACAATCTTCGTCTCGATCCGCGACGCCGACAAAACGCCAGCGATGCTAGAGGCCGCGCAAACCCTTCTGGGCTTGGGCTTCACCCTCACCGCGACACGCGGCACGGCGCAGTTCTTCACCGACGCAGGCCTTGCGTGCGAGACTGTGAACAAAGTCTACGAGGGCGGGCTGACCATCGTTGACCGCCTCAAAGACGGCCACATCGCCCTCGTGTTCAACACCACCGAAGGCAACCAAGCCGTCGAGGACAGCCGCGACATCCGCGCCGTCGCCCTCTACGACAAAATCCCTTACTTCACGACCGCCGCAGGTGCGCAAGCCGCGGCAATGGCCATGGCCGCCCGTGTTGAAGGTGGCGTCGACGTGCGCTCGCTACAGGGGTAATTAATCAGGCGACCCGCCAGCAATGCGCGGGTCGTTTGCGAACATCTCATAGGGAAACTCCAAGCGGCCCTTCCCAAATCGTTGGGTCGCGAACAACCCGTGTTCGGTGAACCTGAACCACCAGCCCTGCATATCGCGCGGCTGACTGTCGGCAAAAGCCGCACAAGACAAAACCGCCACATTTACACCAGCATGATCGCGCACAGACGGGAATCGGATCACTTCCGCCCCCGCCTCCCGCGCCACCGCCGCCAGCTTATGACACGGCGCAAAATCGACAGGTTCCGCATAAACCTTCTGCGCTTCTGCCCCAAATTTCGTAATGTCTACAGCCAGCTCCGTCCGCACCCGCGTCCGAAATGCCGTCATCTCAAAGGGTGCATCAGGGGCCTTCGTCTCAGGGCTCTCGATGAAGAATAAGGCGCGGTAGAACGCCACTTCCGTCGCCGCTGTCTGCACGCTTTCAGCCGCATAAAACACACCCCGCCGCTCGCCACGGGGCCGAAACCGCGTGTCATATCTGGCCGCATATCGGAACGGCGTGAACTGCAAATAATGCAAATGCTGGCATGGCGCAGGCACAGGCGGTTTGGATGCATCCAGCAATTCTTCCAAAATCCGCTGCTCGTCCAACCCATCAACAAGCTTCATCGTAGAGGAGATATTCTGATCTTCCACGAACCGCCAAACAGCGGCGCGGTAAGGCGTCAGATCAGAGCGGGGCGCGGCGTTGGTCAAGGTAATTCACAATATCAATGAGGCCGACAACCGATTTCATATACTCCACAGGCACCGCATCCAGCGCCGTGTTATGGTTGCGCATCCATGCACGCGCCGTCTTGGCATCACCTCCAACGACCGCATCTAGCGAGCGGAACGCGCGGACAAATTGCACGGCGAGTTCCATAGGCTTGCTTTGATCGGCCAGCACCGACGTCCCTGCCTTAAGCTTGGTGACAAACGACGGCGAGACCCCGACAATCGCCGCAAACTCGCGGTTATTCACATCCAAGAGTTCGGCCGCACGCAGTGCGGCTTTCGTCAAAATCGTCTCTTGACGCGAGACATCAAGGGCATGTGCTGGCTGGGCCATGGGGCAATCCTTATCTACACATATGCAATATAGGGCAAAAACATACACAAGTAAACCACTTGAGCAAAACCCTTGGTGCACGCGCTGCGCACGCCCAGTGCATGTAAATCACACACCACCTGACGCTCCGTCACGCTTGGCATACGCAAGGCCCAAGCCTACCCTTCGTGAAGGGAAAAAGGGGCTTTTCATGCATAACGTCGCGATCACAGGCACAGGGGTTTTCACGCCCTCAGAAGTCATCACCAACGATGAATTGGTCGCCAGTTTCAACGCCTACGCAGACCTCTACAACTCTGAAAACGCTGAGAAAATCGCGGCGGGAGAGCTGAAAGAAAAACCCCAATCCTCCGCCGATTTCATCTTTGCCGCCTCAGGAATTGAACGCCGCTACGTTCTGAACAAATCTGGCGTGCTAGACCCCACCCGCATGTTCCCTTTGCTCGCGCAACGCGACGATGACACCCCCGGTTACATGGCCGAAATCGGCGTTGACGCCTGCAAAAAAGCATTAGATTCCGCAGGGTTAGACGCATCTCAAATTGATCTCGTGATCTGTGCGGCCTCCAATATGGAACGGGCATATCCCGCTGTTGCCGTCGAAATCCAAGCGCTCTTGGGCGCTGGCGGTTTTGCCTTCGACATGAACGTCGCTTGCTCGTCAGCAACCTTCGGAATCCAGACGGCCTCCGATATGATTAAATCTGGCTCAATCCGCCGCGCGATTGTCGTGAACCCCGAAATCTGCTCCGCCCACCTCGAATGGCGCGACCGGGATTGTCATTTCATTTTCGGCGATGTTGCGACAGCCACAATTCTGGAACGCGACGAAGACCTGACCTCCCCGTATTTCAAAGTAAAATCAACGCGTTGCGCGACCCAGTTTTCGAATAACATTCGCAACAACAACGGATTTCTGCGCCGTACGCAAGACGCCACCGATGATCGCCGTGACATGCAGTTTATGCAAAATGGTCGCAAGGTGTTTAAAGAAGTCTTGCCATTGGTCAGCAAACACATCGCTGACCATATGGAAGCGACAGGCGTCAAAGCCTCTGATCTCAAACGGCTTTGGCTACATCAGGCCAACAAATCGATGAACGATTACATCGGCAAACGCGTGCTTGGTCGCGATCCTGAAGCTGGCGAGCAACCCAACATTCTACAAGATTACGCCAACACATCCTCGGCAGGTAGCATCATCGCATTTGCACAAAATTCTGCTGATTTGAAAGCAGGCGACACGGGCCTGATTTGCTCGTTTGGTGCAGGCTATTCGGTGGGCTCTGTGATTGTAGAAAAAGGGTAGGTCACACCCTAGGTCTTGCTCACGCGGGCATGGGTTTCTTCAAGGGTTTCAACACGTTCTGAATAACGGTCCGTCAATTCTGGCCGTCCACGCGTGAGCAGGGTAAAACGCACCAGCTCTTCCATTACATCAACGATCCGGTTGTAATAGGGCCCCGCTTTCATACGGCCATTCTCGAATTCCGCCCATGCTTTCGCAACGGACGACTGGTTCGGGATCGTCACCATCCGCATCCAACGGCCCAAAATCCGAAGCTGATTGACGGTGTTAAACGACTGCGACCCACCACAAACCTGCATCAATGCGAGCGTTTTACCTTGGGTCGGGCGAATACCGCCGATCGGCGCCAGAGGGATCCAGTCGATCTGCGCTTTCATGATCCCTGTCATCGCGCCATGCCGTTCGGGGCTCGACCAGACCATGCCCTCGGACCACATCACCAGCTCGCGCAACTCGGCCACTTTATCGTGACTGGCCTCGGCGTCGTCGGGCAAAGGAAGGCCAGAGGGATCAAACATCCGCGTCTCACAGCCGAGCGCACGCAAGATACGCGCAGCCTCCATCGCAGCAAGGCGCGAATAGCTGACGTCGCGCAACGAACCGTAAAGCAACAAGATTCGTGGCGGGTGGCCAGAATCACCTGCCGCCTTTAACGCATCGAAATCAATGGGATGCAGCGCGTCTGCGACAACATTAGGTAGGTCAGACGGGTCCATTTCAGACCTGCTTACCCTCTTCGAGATGCAGTTTCATATCAAGCAAAACCTTCTGCAATGCAGTGGTCTCGCGCAGCAAGCGCTTCGCTTCATTGATCGAGATCACTCCATCTTCTATGGAGATGTTATACTCGCCCATCAGCATCGCAAACCGCTGGCTCAACCTGATCACATCAGAGTTGATTCCACCCTCTGAATTGTTCTTTGCATCATCGTAAGACAATGTAATTCCACGCATTTCTGCCAAAGCAGAGGTCACGTGCGGATAGGACGACGCCGCCTCAAGTGCGGCGACGGCATCCACAGGCATAAAGCGATCTGCGTGCTCGTCCGCATCAGAATAATAGCGCCCAAGCGTCGCCTTTGACTTGCCAGTTAGTTCACAAGCAGCTTCAATACCGACGTCTTTTACAAGCGCTTCGGTGTGCTTTTTAAGGTAGCTACCGTATCCGGCCATGTGCGTTCCTCAATTTTTAATCCCGTTTGATACGGGGAAAACTCTTACGCTGTTCCCATTAAAGCGAAGAGGATAGTTTGTCATTGATAAAACAGTCTCTTGTTATGGGACAGTTACCAGTAGGTGCCAACTTGCATCGCAAACCCTTTACGGGTGAGCGCAGTTTTCCCGACCGGCCCCCTCGTGCCAGTTAGGCCGCGCTTATTCCCTTGTGTGTGTAACAAGTTTCTTGCGAGACGAACCGTTCACTTCGGTGTTGGCTGTTTTATCCTGCGAGGTGGTCTTGCAAAAGAACATCTCGCAGCGATATTGAACGTCCATGGCAAAACTGTATTTCAACTACTCTACCATGAACGCCGGCAAATCGACCGTGCTGTTGCAGGCCTCGCACAATTATATTGAGCGCGGGATGCAAACATATCTGATTATCGCGCAATTCGACAAACGCGCTGGCGAGGGTCGCATTGGGAGCCGCATTGGCATTGGTGCGGATGCCGATACCTTTGGTCTGACCGAAGACCTCTATGCCAAGATCAAGACACGTCTAGGCGCTGGCCCCTGCGCGTGTATTTTTATCGACGAGGCGCAGTTTTTGTCCGAGGCACAAGTCTGGCAACTGGCCCGCGCTGTCGATGACCTCGGCGTGCCGATCATGTGTTTTGGCCTGCGCGTTGATTTTCAGGGTAAGCTCTTTCCAGGCTCTGCCGCCCTGCTCGCTCTGTCTGACGAGATGCGCGAAATCCGCACAATCTGCCATTGCGGCAAGAAGGCGACGATGGTGGTGCGCAAGGATTCAGAGGGCAATGTGCTGACCACAGGCGATCAGGTCGCGGTTGGCGGCAACGAGCGTTATGTGTCCCTTTGCCGCCGTCACTGGCGTGAGGCCGTGGGCGATACCGCCTAGTTGACCAGATTGGGCAGCACCTCGCCCGTGTCCCATGCGATGAGGTTATCGACGGCCATTTGCCCCATCGCTTCGCGCACCTCCAAGGCAGCGGTGCCCAGATGCGGCAAAAGCACCACGTTTTCGAGGTCACGCAACGCTTGCGGCACAAGTGGCTCACGGGCGTAAACATCCAATCCCGCCGCAGCGATCCTCCCCTCTTGCAAGGCCGCAATCAAAGCAGGCTCATCGACGACATCGCCGCGTGCGACATTGATCAGAACTGCGGTTTTTTGCATTTCTGCAATCATTTCGGCGCTAATCAAATTGGTATTTGATCCACCACCCGGGACGGTAACAACAATAATATCGGCTTGGCTCATGAGGGCACTCAGGCTTTCGACCTGTCGCGAGGGCACATCCACCTCTTTCTCGGAGCGGTTGTAATAGATCACAGGCATGCCAAAACCGAAATGCCCGCGCTTGGCCACCGCCTGCCCGATCCGCCCCATCCCGATGATCCCAAGCCGCTTGCCCGTCACATGCGTGCCGAGCATTTGCGTCGGCTGCCAGCCCAACCAGCGCCCAGAGCGCAACAGTCGCTCACCCTCGCCTGCCCTGCGACATGCCGACAAAATCAGCGTCATCGCGAGGTCAGCGGTGGCGTCCGTCACAGCGTCAGGCGTATTGGTCACAGCAACCCCTGCCGCCCGCGCGGCTGCCACATCGATGTGGTTGAACCCCACACCAAAATTCGCGAGCAGCTTGCACCGGATATTACCCGCAAAGGCCTCCGCGTTAAATTGATCGCCCAAGGTCGGCAGGATCACGTCGTAAGCAGCCAAGGCCGCCGCCGCCTCGTCTGGCATCATCCCGTCGATGCTATCGCGCAGATCAACCTCGAACCGCTCTTGCGCGGCCGCAATCGTGGCTTCGGGCATTGCGCGGGTAATCAGCAGCTTTTTCAATGCATTCGCCCCCCCTTGGGCACTTCGAAATCGGGCCGCGCCAATACAACAGCGCCCTCGGCGTCTGGAAAGCCCAAGACGAGCACTTCCGACATAAACTTGCCAATCTGGCGCGGTGGAAAGTTGACCACAGCCATCACCTGCCGCCCAACCAATTGCTCGGGCGTGTAATGCACGGTGACTTGGGCAGAGGTCTTTTTCTCGCCAATCTCGTCACCAAAATCTACCCACATCTTGATCGAGGGATTGCGCGCCTCAGGGTAATGTTCAGCGCGGATCACAGT
>Ga0181556_1000365_pt1 | contig 48660 bp, 52 predicted proteins | sample 011ome_14_FD_148651 | JGI IMG/M metagenome (GOLD analysis project Ga0181556, IMG submission 148651) | Coastal salt marsh microbial communities from the Groves Creek Marsh, Skidaway Island, Georgia - 011505AT metaG (spades assembly) | ecosystem: Environmental > Aquatic > Marine > Intertidal zone...
ATTGTACGAAGTGTCGCGTCGCTTGGACATGGGGCTGCCGCTGAACTGGGCGGATATTTTGACCGTCATTGCCCATCAACGCAAACGCCAGCTGCCGTCGATTAGCGCGGTCATTATCGTGATACTGTTGTTTTGGTTTTTTCTGGGTCATATGATATTTGCGCTGTTTATGGGGTTGTCTGTGATGACCAACATTTCCAGTTCAATCGATGTGTTTTTGACCCCAAACGGGTTGATGATGCTGGGCTTTGGCACCGTGATTGGGGCTACGTTTTCACTGCTGGTTTACATGATTACGGTTATTTCCCTGCCACTATTGTTGGACCGCGAGGTGGATTTTGTCACCGCGATGATCACATCGTTTCAGGTGGTGCAAAATAATTTCGTCACCATGATCGTATGGGCCGCGATTATTGCGGTGGTGTCTTTCATAGCGATGTTGCCCGGGTTTTTAGGGCTGTTTTTGGTGCTGCCGTGGGTTGGACATGCGTCGTGGCATATTTATCGTTTGGCGCGTGATAGGGCAAATTAACATGATCTGCCATTGCATGCATGTGTCCGCTTAGGTATCTGAACACAAAATACACACGACAGGAGATTTCTGATGGCACGAGCCTTTATTTGCCCAGGTCAGGGGGCACAAACCATTGGAATGGGGCGTGACCTAGCGGATGCCTATCCCGCAGCACGCGCTGTATTCCAAGAGGTCGACGATGCGCTTGGTGAAGCGTTAAGTGACATGATTTGGGATGGTGACATCGAAACACTGACCCTGACGCAAAATGCGCAGCCGGCCTTGATGGCCACATCCATGGCGGCGTTTCGTGCGCTGGAATCTGAGGGCGTCGATATTTCTGCGGCCGCGTTCGTTGCGGGTCATAGCTTGGGCGAATATTCCGCACTGGCACTGGCCGGCGCCATCAGCGTTGCAGATGCGGCACGTTTGTTGCGGTTGCGCGGGCAGGCGATGCAGGCGGCCGTTCCAGTGGGACAGGGGGCCATGGCTGCGATCTTGGGATTGGATTTTGCAACCGTGACCCAAGTGGCCGATGCCGCCGCCCAAGGCGAGGTGTGCCAAGCTGCCAACGATAACGACCCGTCCCAAGTGGTTGTGTCGGGATCCAAAGCGGCCGTTGAACGTGCCGTAGCCATTGCCAAAGAAACCGGTGCGAAACGGGCGTTGATCCTGCCCGTGTCTGCCCCGTTCCATTGCGCCCTGATGGCGCCTGCCGCGGAAAAAATGGCCCAAGCTTTGGATGATGTGAATATCAACGAACCTGCTGTGCCGGTCGTGTCCAATGTCCGCGCCGAGGCGGTCAGCGAACCAATGTTGATCCGCAACCTGTTGGTCGAACAGGTCACCGGTGCTGTACGCTGGCGCGAATCTGTTCAGTGGATGGCCGAACAGGGCGTCACCGAAATGTGGGAAATCGGCGCTGGCAAAGCATTGTCAGGCATGGTGCGCCGCATTGCCAAGGAAACAACGTGCCGTGCTGTTGGTACGGCCGCGGATGTGGCCGATGCTGCCGCTAGCCTGAATTAGGACCTGAAATAAGGAGGTAACATGTTTGATTTAACAGGAAAAAATGCGCTGATCACGGGTGCATCGGGTGGCATTGGTGGCGAAATCGCCAAGGCGCTGCATGCAGCGGGCGCAACGGTCGCGATTTCGGGTACACGTCAGGGACCATTGGACGAATTGGCCGCAGAATTGGGCGATCGTGTCCATGTGCTGACCTGTAACCTGTCCGATGCCGACGCGGTCGAGGCACTGCCAAAACAGGCGGTGGCTGCGATGGGCAGCGTTGATATTTTGGTCAATAACGCGGGCATCACGCGCGATAACCTGTTCATGCGGATGTCAGATGATGAATGGAATTCTGTGCTGGACGTAAACCTGACCGCCACGATGCGCCTGTGTCGCGGCGTGTTGCGCGGCATGATGAAGGCCCGCTGGGGTCGCATCGTGAACATCAGTTCGGTTGTGGGCACCACCGGCAACCCCGGTCAGGGCAACTATGCCGCGTCCAAGGCGGGCATGATCGGCATGTCAAAATCACTGGCCTATGAGGTGGCAAGCCGTGGCATCACCGTCAACGCAGTGGCCCCCGGTTTCATCCAGACGGCCATGACCGATAAATTGAACGATGATCAGAAATCAAACATTCTGACGCAAATTCCGGCCGGACGTATGGGCCAACCCGGTGATATTGCGGCGGCGGTGCTGTATCTGGCATCCGATCAAGCGGGCTATATGACGGGTTCTACGCTGCACGTGAATGGCGGCATGGCGATGATCTGATCTGATTATAGATCTATTTTACGAAAGCCGGTCAGAAATGGCCGGCTTTTTCATTGGGGGGTGTAATGATTCCCGTTTGGGATGATCTGCGTTATGTTTGGCGCGATGTTTCGGCCCGAATACAGGGTGATCGGAAAAAAATTGCCATTTGCGGGCTGAATACATGCCCTTAGGTCACATTCTGATGCTGAAATTATTTGCCAAACCTGTCCATTATGGTATAGCGCAATGAAGGGTCGGCCAGCACATGCGGGTCGTCTTTGGCTGCTCTGCAGTTTAAACCGCCCTGACACGGGGTATTGTTCCGGCCTGATACAGGTGGGTATGACATCGGGCCTGGCCCAAAAAATATGAGGATACTAAAATGAGCGATATCGCAGACCGCGTAAAAAAAATCGTTGTTGATCATCTAGGCGTTGACGAGAGCAAAGTTGTCGAAAGCGCGTCTTTCATCGACGATCTAGGCGCAGACAGCTTGGACACAGTTGAATTGGTAATGGCGTTCGAAGAAGAGTTCGGCATTGAAATTCCTGATGACGCGGCTGAAAACATCCAATCATTTGGTGACGCGGTTAAATTCATTTCCGAAGCTGCCTAAGCGCGCGGATCTGATTTTCGAATTTGAAACCCCTGATCGTATGGTCAGGGGTTTTTTTATTTTTCTAGGCTTTGTTGCGAAAAAATCAGGAAAACCGCTGTGATTGCGGTGCATAGATCTTGCCCACAAGGGCCAAAGCGCGGTATGTCCTGAGTTAAGATTATTAGATAAGAGGGGCATGAACATGCGTCGAGTGGTTGTAACTGGATTGGGAATGGTATCGCCGTTGGCTTGCGGTGTCGAAGAAACATGGTCACGTCTGTTGGCGGGGCAATCTGGGGCAGGGCCGATCACCCGCTTTGATGCATCGCGTGTCACGACGAAATACGCCTGCGAAGTGCCCTATGGCGACGGCAGCGACGGCACCTTTAATCCTGACGACTGGATGGAGGTCAAAGAACGCCGCAAGGTGGATGATTTCATCCTATATGGCATTGCCGCTGCCCAACAAGCGGTCGAAGATTCCGGTTGGATGCCCGAGGACACCGAAAGCCTTGAGCGCACAGGTGTGATGATTGGATCGGGCATTGGTGGTCTGAACTCGATTGCAAACACCACATTGATGATGGCCGAGAAAGGCCCGCGCCGTGTGTCCCCATTCTTTATCCCAGGGGCTTTGATCAACCTGATTTCTGGTCAGGTGTCGATTAAATACGGCTTCAAGGGGCCAAACCATTCGGTTGTTACCGCCTGTTCCACTGGCGCGCATGCCATTGGCGATGCGGCCCGTTTGATTATGACATCAGATGCGGACGTGATGATTGCCGGCGGCGCCGAGGCGGCCATCTGTGAAATCGGGATCGCCGGATTTAACGCTTGCAAAGCGCTGTCCACAAAACGCGAAGATGACCCCAAAACCGCATCGCGCCCCTATGACGCGGACCGCGATGGGTTTGTGATGGGCGAAGGTGCGGGTATTGTGGTGCTTGAGGAATACGAACACGCCAAAGCGCGTGGCGCGAAAATCTATGCCGAGGTGCTGGGCTATGGTTTGTCAGGTGACGCCTATCACATTACCGCGCCGTCTGAGGACGGCGAAGGCGGCGAACGCGCCATGCGCGCGGCGCTGGCCAAGGCGAATTTGGATCCTGCGCAACTGGATTATGTCAACGCACACGGTACATCAACCATGGCTGACGTGATCGAATTGGGGGCCGTGGAACGCATGATGGGCGACGCGGCCAGCAAATTGACCATGTCATCGACCAAATCATCCATCGGTCACCTGCTGGGTGCCGCCGGCGCGGTCGAAGCGATATTCACCATCCTTGCAATCCGGGATCAGGTGGCTCCGCCCACCATCAACTTGGACACACCTGCGATTGAAACGGCTGTTGATTTGGCACCCAATGTCAAACGCGAACGTGAAATCAATTACGCGCTGTCCAATTCCTTTGGATTTGGTGGCACAAATGCAAGTTTGCTGTTGGGTAAGGTATCGTAATGTGGCGCAGCGTTGCATCTAACGCACTGACATTCTTGATCGTTTTGTTTTTGGGCGTCGGTATTGCTGGCCTTTGGGCGAAAAACGAATATATGCAGGCTGGCCCCTTGGATCAGGGGATCTGTCTGCGCGTGGCGCCAGGCAGCAAATTTTACGACACCGCTGATGATCTGAAAAAACAAGGTGCCATTTCCAGTGCATCGCTGTTTCGCATCGGTGCCGAATACAACGGCAAAGCGAACCAGTTGAAAGCAGGCAGTTTTTTGATCCCTGCGGCGGCATCCATGGATCAGGTCGTTGATCTGATTACCAAGGGTGGAGCAAATACCTGCGGCACAGAAATCGTCTATCGCATCGGCGTAGCATCGACCACCGTTCAGGTGCGCGAATTGGATCCGGCGACCGAACGGTTCGTGGAACGGGCCGCATTCAAAATGGGCGATGACGCGCCCAGCGACTATACCCGTGTTCTGGATGCCATGGCCACCCGCCACCGCATCGCCATGGCCGAAGGTGTGACCAGCTGGCAAGTGGTCCAAGCAATCAACGGGATCGAGGTGTTGCAAGGCGATATTACCGAAATCCCAGCCGAGGGCACATTGGCCCCCTTTAGCTATGAGGTCGCATCGGGCGACACACGCGCGTCTGTGATCGCGGATATGGTGGCGCGCCAAACGTCGATATTGGATCAGGCATGGACAAACCGTGCCGCCGATTTGCCGCTGAAATCCAAAGAAGAGGCATTGATCCTGGCCTCTATCATTGAAAAGGAAACATCCGTTCCCGATGAACGCGGATTGGTCAGTTCGGTATTTATCAATCGGTTGAATCAGGGCATGCCACTGCAAACCGACCCGACGGTGATCTATGGCATCACCAAGGGGCAGGGCGTGTTGGGCCGTGGTTTGCGGCGGTCTGAATTGCGGGGGCAAACACCGTGGAACACCTATGTGATCCGTGGCCTGCCGCCCACACCCATCGCAAACCCCGGGGCCGATGCGATTGCGGCTGCGGTCAATCCCGATGACAGCCGCTATATATTCTTTGTCGCCGATGGCACGGGTGGTCATGCCTTTGCCAAAACCTTGGCCGAACACAACGCCAATGTTGCAAAATGGCGCCAGATCGAGGCCGAGCGCGCCACCGATTGATCCCGTGGTTATCAAAACCTGAATCACTTTATTTTGCCCCCCGCACAATATGTTGTGTGGGGGTTTTTTATGTCTTGCTATATTGTTACCGCCACGCACGTTGCAAATAATTGATTTTGTGTATTTTTTTGCCTGTTTCGGGCATAACGGATGTGCTGAACATGACCGGCATGTTTGGACAGGGGACCATAGCAAAGGAACCTGAAATCACATGATTTTAATCACCCCGGACGACAAGGCAAATCCATTATCATCCGAATTTGAACGGCTGGAACGGACACTTAGCAGTTTTGCCCAAGATATAGAAAACCTCGCACAACGGGTTCACTCTGGGGACGTTGTAACCGAAACCGAAGTCCGCAAGCTGTTCCAAGACCTTAGGGGATGGCTAAAGCTGGCCTATGAAGCGGAAAGAACTGTTGCAGAACACAACCGAAAAAGAAAAGGAATATCAGGAGATTACGGACTTGACCTGGCTCAAGCCAAGTCTCAGATCGGGTGCAGATTGGATCGCTTGCGCCGATGTTGCGATCAAGGAAAGGTTTCTAAGTGACCTTTCCGAGGGAGAGCTTATGGCTCTCCCTTTTTTGTTCGAATTTTGGGCGATGGATCATCAATTTCCCCCTGATGGTGATTGGCGATCGTGGGTCATTTTGGGCGGCCGTGGGGCGGGTAAAACCCGTGCGGGCGCCGAATGGGTCCGCGCCATGGTCGAGGGTCCGCGCCCCTTGGACGGTGGCCGCGCATCGCGCGTGGCCTTGGTGGCCGAAACGCTGGATCAGGCGCGTGATGTGATGATTTTTGGCGACAGTGGCATCATGGCCTGTTCGCCCCCCGATCGCCGCCCCAAGTGGGAGGCCACGAAAAAACGGCTGATCTGGCCCAATGGGGCCACGGCGCAGATATTTTCCACCCATGACCCCGAAGGGCTGCGGGGGCCGCAATTTGATGCCGCATGGTGTGATGAATTGGCCAAATGGCGCAATGGGCAGGACACATGGGATATGCTGCAATTTGCACTGCGGTTGGGCGATGATCCGCGTGTTTGTGTGACGACAACACCGCGGGCGGTGGATGTGTTAAAAACCCTGCTCGCCAGCCCCAGCACCGTGATGACCCATGCCCCCACATCGGCGAACCGTGCCAATCTGGCCGCCAGTTTTCTGGCCGAGGTAAACGCACGCTATGCCGGCACCCGTTTGGGGCAACAGGAACTGGACGGCGTTTTGATTGATGCGGTCGATGGCGCATTGTGGCGCGATCCGGATTTGGCGCAGCTGACTGTGGACACCTGTCCCGAATTGGCCCGCGTTGTGGTGGCGGTTGATCCCCCCGTGACGGGGCATGCGCGATCAGACAGTTGCGGGATTATCGTCGCGGGCATTTTGGCCCACGATCCCACGCGGGCGGTTGTGATTGCCGATTACAGCGTGCAGGGCACCAGCCCGCCGATAAACTGCGAAAATCAGGGTGCTATCGGCCGGAATTGGGTGATGGCACGCTGCGCGCCACCATTGCGCGGGAAAAACTGCCCCGTGAACCAGATTTACGCGATGCCAATTTCCGCCATGCAAATCAGGTGGTTTTGGCGCGCTTGGCCGTTTGGATGGCACGCACGGATGGGGGGCGATCTTGACTTTTGCAGCGCGAAATTCTATGTATCGCGATAGATTACAAGGATATCGCCATGCGCAAAACACGCGAAAATCTGATTGCCCTAGACCCCGTTTGGGCGCAACTGGTTGCCGAGGCACAAGAGGCCGTCGAACACGAACCGCTGTTGGGTGGTATGGTGCATCTGTGCGTGTTGCACCATCAATCCATTGAGGCAGCGCTTGCCTATCGGATTTCATCGAAACTGGCGTCGCCGGAAATGTCCGAACAATTGGTGCGCGAAATTTGCGATGCTGCCTATGCTGATGATGAAACATTGGCGCTAAAGGCGCGCGCCGATATTGTGGCGGTCTATGAACGCGATCCTGCCTGCCATCGGTTTTTGCAGCCTTTGTTGTTTTTCAAAGGGTTCCAAGCCTTGCAGGCCTATCGCGTGGCCCATTGGCTGTGGCAAAAGGGCCGCCAAGATATGGCCTATATGTTCCAAATGCGCATATCCGAGGCCTTTGGCATAGACATTCATCCCGCAGCCCGCATCGGCCAAGGGATCATGATTGATCACGCCCATTCCATCGTGATCGGTGAAACGGCTGTGGTTGGAAACAACGTATCCATGCTGCATTCCGTGACCTTGGGTGGCACGGGAAAAGAGGAAAGCGACCGCCACCCCAAAATTGGCGATGGCGTGTTAATTGGCGCAGGGGCCAAGGTGCTGGGCAATATCCATGTGGGCGAATGCAGCCGCATCGCTGCGGGATCGGTTGTATTGTCTGATGTGCCGCCAAAATCCACAATGGCGGGCGTGCCCGCGAAAAAGGTGGGCAATGCAGGCTGCACCAATCCATCCGTCAGCATGAACCAGATTTTGAACACATCAAAATCGTAAAAATTATTATTTTGATCCATTAAGGGGCGCTTTCAGCGCCCTTTTTCATGTTTAACAGATTGTTTATGACTTTCGTCTATATAGATTGGTAATCTTGTCGTTGTTGAACGTGTTAAAACAAATTTGGGGTCAAATGTGATTTTTCGATGTGCCATAACACTGTCTTGGATGTTGTTTACGACAGGCGCATGGGCTGCGGATCATGAAATTGCGCTCTATGCAGGTGGGGGGCTTACCAGCCCGGGTACCCTGACCTATGAAGCCGATGTGGATTTAGATGACGATCTGTCGGACGGATCGGACACATTTGGCGCAGTTTTCGGGATGCGCTATACACATTGGATCGGTAACGATGGGTTTGGGGTGGAATTCAGCCGCGATCATCCGACAGGGCAGGACACGGCCCCAGCTGATCCGTTGGCATCGTCAGACGATAGCATTTTGACGTTAAATTATCACAAAGTGTTTCCAGATCGTCTGTTCGATCCCTATGTCGGGCTGGGGATTGGGGTGTTAAACACCCCTGATACCCATTTGGCCGGCCCCGCAATGCGCCTAAGCGCGGGCGGGCGCTATGCGTTGAATGATGTGATTGATGTCATGGCAGAATATCAATTTACCTATTCGCAGAATTTATCAGATCCCGAAACGCTGAATGGCGCATCGGCGGATCAGCACAGTAATGCGATTAATCTTGGCATTAGCTTTGGGTTTTAACCTATTGATAAGACGGTAAATAAAAACCCCGCCAGAGGCGGGGTTTTGTCTTTAGCCGTGTTGTTTTGACATCCGCTTGCGTTCGTGCGGGTCAAGATAGCGTTTGCGCAAACGGATCGATTCCGGTGTCACTTCGACCAGTTCATCATCGTTGATATATGCGATCGCCTCTTCTAGGCTGAAATTGATATGCGGGGTCAAACGCACCGCATCATCGGTGCCAGAGGCACGAACGTTGGTCAATTTCTTACCCTTTAGCGGGTTCACTTCTAGGTCGTTGTCGCGGCTGTGTTCGCCGATGATCATACCTTGATAGACCTTGGTTTGTGGTCCAACGAACATACGGCCACGTTCTTCTAGGTTCCACAGGGCGTATGCCACGGCTTCGCCGTCTTCCATGGAAATCAACACACCTGCACGACGGCCTGGGATTGCACCTTTGTATGGGGCCCAAGAATGGAAAACGCGGTTCATAACACCGGTTCCGCGCGTGTCGGTCAGGAATTCACCGTGATAGCCGATCAATCCGCGCGATGGAACATGGGCGATAATACGGGTTTTGCCAGCACCACCCGGGCGCATTTCGGCCAAATCACCTTTGCGAGCGCCTGTGATTTTTTCGATCACGGCGCCAGAATATTCGTCATCGACGTCGATGGTGACTTCTTCGATGGGTTCTAGCTTTTTGCCATCTTCTTCACGCAGCAGAACTTGGGGGCGCGAAATAGACAATTCAAACCCTTCGCGACGCATGTTTTCAATCAAAACACCCATCTGCAATTCGCCACGTCCGGCAACTTCAAAGGCTTCTCCGCCCGGGGTGTCGGTGATTTTGATGGCGACGTTGCTTTCCGCTTCTTTCATCAAGCGTTCGCGGATCACGCGGCTTTGAACCTTTTTGCCTTCACGGCCGGCAAGCGGGCTGTCGTTGATGCCAAAGGTCACTGTAATTGTGGGCGGGTCGATCGGCTGTGCCTCAAGCGGTTCGTCGACCGCCAATGCGCATAGCGTGTCTGACACGGTTGATTTGGTCATACCGGCCAAGGATACGATGTCGCCTGCGATGGCCTCATCAATGTCTTGCTGACCCAAGCCACGAAACGCCTGAATACGCGTCACACGGAATTGTTCGATTTTTTGACCAACGCGTGACAAAGCCTGCAAGGTTTGACCAACCTTAAGCTTGCCGCTTTCAACGCGACCTGTCAGCAAACGACCAACGAATGGATCGCTGCCCAATGTGGTGGCCAGCATGCGGAAATCTTCGTCTTGGCGGGCCAATTGGCGTGGGGCGGGGACATGGTTTACAATCAGTTGGAACAAGGCGTCCAAATCTTTGCGGGGTCCGTCCAATTCGGTATCACACCAGCCATTCCGACCAGATGCGTACAGATGTGGGAAATCCAATTGATCATCTGTTGCCTCAAGTGCAGTGAACAAATCGAAACATTCGTCTAGCGCACGGTCAGGTTCGGCATCGGGTTTGTCGACCTTGTTCAAAACAACAATCGGACGCAGTCCCAGTGCCAATGCTTTCGATGTCACGAATTTTGTCTGTGGCATTGGGCCTTCGGCAGCATCGACCAACAAAACAACACCGTCAACCATGGACAAAATACGTTCCACTTCGCCACCGAAATCCGCGTGGCCTGGTGTGTCAACGATATTGATACGATGACCTTTCCATTCAACAGATGTCGCCTTGGCCAGAATGGTAATCCCGCGTTCGCGTTCTAGGTCGTTGCTGTCCATTGCGCGTTCTGCGACAGCCTGATTGGCGCGGAACGCACCAGATTGTTTCAAAAGTTCATCAACCAAGGTTGTTTTGCCGTGGTCAACGTGTGCAATGATCGCAATGTTGCGAAGATCCATAGGGTATTTCCATTTCTAGCTATTTTGCCTGCGGCCTAACCGCAAATGCTGCGAAATACCAGACCTAATATGGATATGTTTTGTTTTGATCACAAAACGGGCTAATTTGTCGCCTCTGTTTCGCAGGTGGTATTGCCATATTTCAACGAACACGCCTGCCGCGTGCACGATTTTATGCGCGCATCGCGTTCGGGTTTGTTCAAATCCACATCAACCAACACGGAATATGGGATTTCAACCTCGATATAATCGGCCTTGCATACAATCTGCCCGCTGTCGCGGGTTTCGCAGGTCTGCGCGCCGGTAAAGCGGCGTTCGGTGCGGTATTCCGTTTCTTGGCGCTGGACCATGTTGCGCGGTAAAATTTTGTACCATTTTTCAGCACAAACATTTTTTGCCGCCTCATATTGCGGCGTGGAACACGATGCAATCAATAACAGGGCGCCACCCAATGGGGCAAATTTTGCGAACATAGAAACCTCGGCTACGATATTGTGTCGGATCATATGCCTTATTTTATGGTAAACAAAGCGTTAATTTCAGCTGTCCTTGGCCACGGTATCTGACGCATCTGTGTCGTCTGATGCGGTCAGAAACACCATAGGGTCCAAATCCACCGGATCCACAGGTGTGGCATTCATCGCCAGTAACGCCGCCATATCATCATCGGGCATCGTATCGGATGTGGAAAACGATGACTTGGACCGCGTGGCCCAGTTGGAGCACGGCCTAAAAACCTGTGTTATGGAATTGATCGCACTGCTGGATATTTTTGACGGCAATCAAAGTGATGTTCTGTACGAACTGGAATATGCCAGCGAAGGTCTGCGGATCGCGTCACAAAACATTGCCAAGCAACAAGCCGCGCTTAGACAAAAAATAACAACCGATAAACATCTGCGTTTGGTATATTCGAAAGGTGGAAAATAATGACCTATTATCGCCCCTGTCGCCGCTGCACCATAATGCGTATCGTCGTGTTTATGATCGCCAGTTTCGCATTGATGGCGATGATGTATTTTCAGGTGCCCCAAGCCGTGCTGCTGGCACAAAAAATCCCCAACGCATTTGAGTTGGGGATGGCAATCTGTATTCTGGGCAGCCTAGAATTTTTGCGCCGACTGATCACGTTTCGGGCGCAAAAACAGATCCAAGATTAATTCAATCCGCTAATAAACGGTCAAATCCAACCTGGCGACGGGTTTGGGTTTGATCGTCGTTGCACACAACAATTTCCACACCGTTAACGGGTCTGACATTGAACAGGTTCAGGACCAAGGCCAATTTCTGTTTCATTTGATATTCCTTTCTGTTTGATATCAAATTGCCAAATATGTGCTATCTATGGTGGTTTGTTCGGATAGGGCGCTGCCGTGTATAACTTTGGTATATGAATTGGTTCTTAGGTATTGCATGGGTTTCCTTACCAAAGAAAGTTGTTAATATGGATGTCAATATGACACAAATGCTTATGCAGGTTAGGTGAACAAAATGCAGGCTCAAAGGGCAATGGATGGAACCCAAGGCAATCCGTCGCAGGTTATGCGGGTGTTGATTGCAGATGACCATGAAATGATTTTGGACATCGCGCGCATGTATCTGGCGCAGCAGGGTGATATGGATGTGATCACCGCAAATGATGTAAATGAGGCGTTGGAAATCAACCGTGTTGACGGGCCATTTGATGTCGTTGTGCTGGATTATAATATGCCTGGCATGAATGGTCTGGACGGACTGCGCGCGATGGTTGACGCGGTGGGCAGCACGCCCGTGGCCTTGATCACCGGCAACCCCACACGATCCTTGATGCAGGACGCGCTGGAAATCGGTGCATCGGGGTTGATTTCAAAGATATTACCAATCAAGTCGCTGGCAAATGCGATCCGTTTCATTGAATCGGGCGAAACCTATATGCCGCTGAACCTGATGACTGAACCTGTGCCGCGTCCTGAAACAAAATCGGGACCACTGAGCGCGCGGGAAATGACCGTGCTAAGCTATCTGGGCGAAGGCCGCAAAAACAAAGAGATCGCAAACAGTCTGGGCCTGTCCGAAGGCACGGTAAAAATGCACGTGATGTCGATTTGCAAAAAGTTAGAAGTCAGCAATCGCACGCAGGCGGTCATCGTCGCACGTGATACTGGATTGTTGTAAAGGCGCCCAATCCAACCGTTCCTATGGTGGGCTAGGGCTCCATCTGTGGCATAATTAATGTATGCGCCCGTTCGATCGCGGCGCGTTTGATTTGCACACACGCCCGGTTGTCACACCCAAAATTGCAGTGACTTAGTAGACGTTTAGTTCCTCAACATAATATAGCTGCAAAACCAATGCTTCACGTTCGGGCAGTTTCGAAATTGCCTTGGCTAGCATTTTGCGCAGTTGCGATTGATGGGTTGCCTCTTTTGGTGATGGCGTGATGTCTTGGAACAGCAACGAATGGTCCGTGTACACCTCGTCCAGCGATTTCACGCGGCTTGCTTGAAACCGCGCTTGCCAGCTTTCAAGCTCTTCTTGGGGCATCGCCATTTTTTCGGCGATTTCACCGTTTGTTGGGGTGCGCTGTAATTCGCCCTCTAATACCTTTTCTGCGGCGCGAACCTTTTGTTGCATGGCAATGGTTGTGCGGCACAGGTTTGAATTGCGCCGAAGGCTGTCGATAATCGATCCACGCACGCGAATGGCGGCATAGGTGGCAAATGTGACACCTTCGCGGGCGGAATATTTCTGGCTGGCATCCACCAGGCCTAGATACCCAGCCTGCATCAAATCATCCAGTTCGACGAAACGTCCTGCACGCCCTTGGAAATGCCATGCAAGACGTTTGACCATCTGCATATTCTCCTCGACCAGCTTGTCAGCCTTGGGGGATTGTTCGTCATAACCTTTGGGGCAAATCATTGTTCCGCTCCGTTTTTAAGATGTGGCATCGGATTAAACATTGCAGATCCCGTGCCAAGCAGGGGCAGGCCGGTATCATTAGTTGGATCGTTCTGTTTTTGGCTATTTGTTTGGCCGCCCCAGCGTTTTTGGAACAGGCTTGGGGCTTGGGGGGTGTTGGGGCGCGTTCAGGGTGTGACAGGGGTTTGGGGGCCGACAGTGCATTCAAAATCCGACTTTGGTCCGAAATCGCGATCACACGGCGCATGGCGCTGTTGGCTGCGCGTAGTCCTGGCAACATACCTGTAATCCAACTTATGTCTGATAATTATCTAAACGACATTTTTATACCAATTTTTACCACAGAATACCAGTCGATCTGCAGTTGGACATATTTATATAAAAATTCAAAGAAAACGGGGATTTATTGATCTGGATCAATGTCTGGGGCGAAATTCCATGCCAATGTCGTCATGTGGTCAGATTATGTTAGCTGTCTTGACCAACCTTCCCTGCTACCGGGTTGGGCGTCGCCGCCCAGCCCGTTTATTTTGTTTTATTCACCGCTATAGGGAACGGTCGCCTGACCTGATTTGGTCCAACCCACAATACCGGGTTCTAGATGTTTGACATTGGTCAATCCCACCTGTTGAACCAAGGCTTGGCCCAACATATTTGTGCGATTTCCGGTGCGGCAATATAGGATCACCTCGGTATCTGGGGATGGGATCAGTTCAAAAAATTTGGCCTGAAACTCAGGATGCAACCCGCCTGTTTCGGTGAATGCGGTGATCGTTTTTGCCCCCTCAAGGATACCTGTTTCCACCCATTCTTCGCTGCGGCGAATGTCGATGATCAAGGCGCCGTTTTTCTGTGCGGTGATCATATCATCCACACCGATTTCGCTTAGTTTTGGTGCCGCTGTCGCGCCCATTAATTCGACATCAAAGACCAATGTCGCATTGGGCGGGATCACGCCGCCGGCCCCTTGGGCGCCATAGCCCAATTCCGGTGGAATGGTCAGAATGCGTTTTTCGCCCACACGCATGCCGGCAATGCCCTGTTCCCAACCTTTGATCACGCGACCTTCGCCCAGAACAAAGGCCAACGGTTCGCCGCGATTGCGCGAACTGTCGAACACGGTGCCATCTTGCAGCGTGCCTGTGTAATGGACCTGCACCTGCATACCATTTTCGGCGACGGTGCCTGTGCCTTCTTGGGTCACTTCGATCTGCAGGTCTGCCGCTTGGGCGGGGGTGGGGTCATTGGTTAGGGTCATTAGGACAGCTCCTATCAGGGTCAGTGTTTTTAGATGTTTCATAATACTCTCAGCTGGGGTTGCGTTGAAATTTAGGCACCTTGCGCCAAACGATAGAAAAATATCGCGCTCATGCCCAGACCAACGATGATCACAATCCAGCGAACGGCATTGGCGGGCAGGGCGCGGGCAATCGGCGCACCGGCGTATCCGCCGATGGTCGCTGCAATCATCATAACGATGGCTTGGGGCCAATGGACCAATCCGCCAAAGGCAAAGGCCGCAACAGAAATCACCGCCAGCGCAAAGGACAGCCAGTTTTTCAGCCCGTTCATTTGGTGAATATCCTGCATCCCCCACAGTGCAAACAGCGCCAGCAGAACGATACCCAAACCGCCATTGAAATAGCCGCCATAGATCGTCACCAACACCAAGCCAAAGGCGCCATAGGGTGCGATTTTTCGGGCATTACGTTCGGCCCATGCGCGCAGATTTTGGGAAAACAGAAAAACGCCCGTGGCGCCCAATAATAAAAACGGAACCAACATGGAAAACGCTTGGTTTGAGGACGCCATCAACAGGCCCGCACCAACCAAACCGCCGGCCAGCGTCCACAGTGTCAGTCGGATCAGCAACCCCCGATCAAAGGCGCGCAGTTCCTTGGCAAATCCCAATGTTCCTGACAAATACCCGGGCAAAACGGCCACCGCGCTGGTGGCATTCGCGGCCACTGGCGGCAGACCGGCAAAGACCAAAGCGGGAAATGTCAGGAAACTGCCGCCGCCTGCGATTGTGTTCAAAACACCTGCCGCAAAGGCTGCTACAATTAACACGATCCATTCCAACATTGTCTTAATCCTTACGTAAATTTGGCGGACTTTGCGTTGATCTGCAGCTATGTGCAAGGGGCAAAGCTGTTATCTGCCACTTTTTCCCGTCACGCTCTTTTCTTTTGTGCATAAACATGAAATAGAAAATCGCCAAGTGTTCCCTGCCATGAAAAGGATTCCTGATGCAGATTCGCGAGGCTCTTACCTTTGATGATGTTCTGTTAGTTCCAGCTGCGTCTGATGTCATGCCATCAACCGCTGACACCCGCACCCGTGTAACGAAATCAATTGCATTGAATATTCCGCTGCTGAGTTCGGCGATGGATACCGTGACCGAAGCGCGCATGGCAATCACCATGGCCCAAGCAGGCGGCATGGGCGTTATTCACCGTAATTTCGACATCGCAGGCCAGGCCCAAGAGGTCCGCCGCGTCAAACGGTTTGAAAGCGGGATCGTTTATAACCCCATCACTTTGCGTCCCGAGCAAACACGCGCCGACGCCATGGAATTGCGCGCGCGCTATAACGTGTCTGGCTTTCCTGTGGTCGATGATCAGGGCCGCGTTGTTGGTATCGTGACCAACCGTGACATGCGTTTTGCACCCGATGACAATACGCCGGTGTCGGCCATGATGACATCCGATAATCTGGCCATTTTGATGGAACCCGCTGATCGTGCGCAGGCCATTGATCTGATGAAGGAACGTCGCATCGAAAAACTTTTGGTGACTGATGGTTCTGGCAAATTGACCGGATTGCTGACGCTTAAGGACACGGAACAATCGGTCCTGTTTCCAACGGCGTGCAAGGATGATCTGGGCCGTTTGCGTGTGGCTGCGGCATCGACCACAGGTGACGCAGGATTTGAACGCTCTGAGGCATTGATAGATGCAGGCGTGGATCTGGTCGTCATCGACACCGCGCATGGCCATTCGGCGGGCGTGGGCCAAGCGGTCGAACGCGTCAAGAAAGCCTATCCCAATGTTCAAGTGGTCGCAGGCAACGTCGCCACCGCCGAAGCAACCAAAGCCTTGATCGGCGCGGGCGCGGATGCGGTCAAGGTGGGCATCGGCCCAGGATCGATCTGTACCACGCGTATGGTTGCAGGTGTTGGCGTGCCACAATTGACTGCGATTATGGACTGTGTGTCCGCCGCCGGTGACATTCCTATTATTGCGGATGGCGGCATTAAGTTTTCTGGCGATTTTGCCAAGGCGATTGCCGCAGGCGCATCCTGTGCCATGATCGGGTCCATGATTGCCGGTACCGACGAATCCCCGGGCGAAGTCATTTTGTACCAAGGCCGATCATTCAAAGCCTATCGCGGCATGGGATCACTGGGCGCAATGGCACGCGGTTCCGCCGACCGGTATTTCCAAAAAGATGCCGCATCTGACAAATTGGTTCCCGAAGGCATTGAGGGCCAAGTGCCCTACAAAGGCCCTGCAGGTGCAGTTGTTCACCAAATGGTTGGCGGCTTGCGTGCGGCTATGGGCTATACCGGTGCCCCGACGGTCGATCACATGCGCACAAATTGCAGTTTTGTTAAAATCACCGGTGCAGGACTGAAAGAAAGCCATGTTCATGACGTACAAATCACCCGCGAAAGCCCCAATTATCGGATCGGCTAATATATGACACCTGCTGCACGCGTTGCCGCCGCGATTGAAATATGTGACCAAATCATTCAAGGTCAACGGACTGAAATCGCACTTACAAGATGGGCGCGCGCTTCGCGGTTTGCAGGGTCCAAGGATCGGGCCGCAGTGCGCGATCTGGTCTATACCGCGCGCAGGCGTTGGCTGTCTGCGCACGCCGTGTCTGGTGGATATACGGGCCGCGACATTCTGCGTGGTGTGTTGATGCAACAAGACGCGGATTTGGATGCGCTGTTTGGTGTGGGCGGTCATGCGCCGGCCGCACTGACTGACGACGAGCGTATAATCCACGCCACACAAACGGATGCGCAATCATGCGATATTCCGGATTGGTTGTGGGATTATTGGTGCGCACAGCTGGGCGATCGTGCCCATCCTGTGGCGCAGGCGCTGCGTGAACCGGCACCCGTGTTTGTGCGCGTTAATCTGGCCCAAGTTACCCGCGAACAGGCCTGTGCCAGTTTGGCAGATGATGCGATCACCGCACAGCTGCATCCCACTGTTGAAACGGCCCTGACCATATCGGGGCGCAGCGGGGCATTATCGCACTGTCATGCGTATAAACAGGGCTGGATTGAACCGCAGGACGCATCATCACAATTTTCAGCAACGGTTTTGCCGCGCAATTCAGGTGGGCAAATTTTGGACTATTGCGCAGGCGGTGGTGGTAAATCATTGGCTTTGGCTGCATGGACGGCCGGCAATGTTACCGCGCATGATGACAATGTGGCGCGCATGGCATCCATTCCTGAACGCGCAGCGCGGGCAGGGCACAACATAGAAATTGTTGAAACTGCGTCCGATTTGTCCAAGTCCTATGACGTGGTATTTTGCGATGTGCCCTGTTCAGGATCCGGCACATGGCGACGTGACCCAGATGGCAAACACAGCCTAGATCGCCGGAAATATGATGATATTTTACCCCTGCAAGCGCAAATTTTGCGCGCGGCACAGCACCATGTCGCCCCAAACGGGCAACTGATTTACGCGACATGTTCGGTGTTTGGGGATGAAAATCTAGGCCAAATTCACGCATTTTGCAGCGATTACCCCCAGTGGCAGTTGCGTGAAAGCCATCAGTTTTATCCCGATGCCCAAGGTGACGGATTTTTTGTGGCACGCCTGTCACAAGTTGCTGGATAAGAATATCCGCCCAAACTGCTAGTATGGTTAAGGGCATATTAACCTTTATCGCCCAATCTTGCCACATCACATGCAGGAGGGGATGGATGCATTTGCAGTCAAGTTTGGTCCAGAATATCCCACGGCCGACGTTTCGCAATGGGGCAATCGCAACCTTGGTTGTTGCGCTTTTTGCGGCATCGGTGTGGTATGTAAATACTGACTACGGTTCCATGCCTGCCTTTGGGTTCGCAGTGATGTTTTTCGCGTTTTTTGCGCCCATGCCGTTCATTCATAGCGCATTAGAGCTGTGGAGCGCGCGGCGCAAATTGCGCGACTTGGTGTTGTTTTTCAATCCGATCAAAATCCTTGTTTTGTGTCCGATCGCTTGGGCCGGATTTGGTACAGTAACAAGGCCGGGTTGACGCAGACGAAACAGGGGCTTGGGGGTTTTGTCTTTGATTGGTTTGACGTTCTTGCCCCAAAGTCTGAGGCCAGCATTCAGGACCTGATCACGCGACTTGATATGCAATCCTTTGCCGAGGCGATTGTGTTACAAGACAGCGGTTACATCCGTATTTCGGCATGGCGTCATGATATGGGACGTATATTTTGGCGTGTCGATCCAACAGGATATGACGCGATGGGAACTGGTACCTTGCCCAAATTATGCATCATGCGGGTGACCGAGGGGGGGATATATTGGAAATGAACCAACCTGCCTTGGACCTGTTTGGCACGCAGGTCACACATTTACACGACATTTGCGGTGAAAAACCTATCGCCTACGGGGGCAAAAACACGGTTGAAACGCGGCAGGGCGCAAAATCCTTTGTTGTGATGGCGCGCCCATTGGATATGGTCCGCGAAGTGTATTTTTTACCCCAAGACACCGAATGCGATGCAGCCGGTGCTGCGGGTGATTTTGATGCATTGCCCGTGCCGATGATAAAACTGACCGCCCAAGGTCTGATTGTGCGTGCCAATCGTCCCGCTTGAGAATTGCTGTCCATCAATTCCACCCAAGAGGTGTTGTTGCAAAACCTGTTCGAAGGTTTGGGGCGTTCTATCCCGGATTGGTTGGCCGATGCCATCGAAGGGCGCGCCATCAATCACCCGGAATTTCTGCGACTGGCCCGCAAAGACCGCGAGGTGTTCGTGCAGGTCGTGTTAAACAAAATCACACTAGACAGTGGGGCAGGATTGATTGCGGTTTTGTCCGATGCCACTGAATTAAAAACGCTTGAGGCGCAATTTGTCCAAAGCCAAAAAATGCAAGCGATTGGTCAGTTGGCAGGCGGCGTCGCCCATGATTTCAATAACCTTTTGACAGCCATTTCAGGGCATTGCGATTTGATGTTGCTGCGCCATGACAATCAATCCCAAGATTATGCTGATTTGGTGCAAATCAACCAAAATGCCAATCGCGCCGCGGCGTTGGTGTCACAATTATTGGCGTTTTCGCGCAAACAAACCCTTCGCCCCGAGGCATTGGATATGCGCGATACCTTGGCTGATTTGACGCATCTGCTAAATCGCTTGGTCGGCGAAAAGGTTGAGCTGGATTTGAAACATGATCCCCAACTGAAAACGGTCCGTGCCAATAAACGCCAGCTTGAACAAGTTTTTATGAACCTAGTGGTCAATGCGCGCGATGCCATGCCAGATGGTGGGGTGATCAGGATTACGACGCAAAACCTAACGCTGGATACGCCATTGCGCCATGATCGCGTCACGCTGCCTGTGGGGGATTATGTATCCATCCGTGTGGCAGATCAGGGCTGCGGGATCAGCGCGGATAAACTAGCTAAGATTTTTGAACCGTTTTACACCACCAAACGCACCGGCGAAGGCACCGGTTTGGGATTGTCAACGGCGTATGGCATTGTGAAACAAACTGGCGGCTATATTTTTGTCGATAGTCAAGTCGGCCAAGGCACAGAATTTCGCCTGATTTTCCCTGCATTCGATCCACCCAAGGCGCAGCAGGTGGTGTCAAACACGCCCCAAGCGCCAAAAAATGTAAAATTTACCGGTGGGGTGATTTTGTTGGTCGAGGACGAAGCCCCCGTTCGCACCTTTGCCGCGCGTGCGCTGAAATTACGAGGTTTTGATGTCATCGAAGCATCCTGCGCCGAAGAAGCACTAGAGCGGTTAACTGACCCAAATCTGCACATTGATGTGTTCGTGACCGATATTGTTATGCCCGGTCGTGATGGCCCCAGTTGGGTCAAAGAAGCGCTGGTAAATCGTCCAGACACGCGGGTTGTATTCGTATCAGGATATGCCGAGGACGTCTTGGAAACCCAACAGGCCAGCGTGCCAAATTCCGTCTTTTTACCTAAGCCATTTTCTTTGGAACGGCTGACAGAAACGGTACAAAAACAATTGCAATCTTAGCCAGCGGGCCATGGTGTCACAATGCGATGTTGTGCCACAATTCAAACTGATCGGCACAGGCTCGTTCCAAAGCCTGCCGCGTTGTCGCAGCCAATGTCAAATCGGCCTGTGGTGACATATTGGCGCGCGGCAGCTGCATGTGTTGTGCAAGATGGGGCAATCGGTGTTGCAAAAATTCGATGGCCAAAGGCCACTGTTCATATTGGAAAACATAATCGACACCGACTGTGCCTGACTTCTCGGTCACAAATTTGACTTGATCGCCAACATCGGCCCAAACGGGGCGTTCCTCTGCCAGATAGTCCAGAACAAACTGGTCAAAACTGATCCCACGAGTCGATACGCTGTGACCGGCCACATCGTCGCGCTGGCGATACCGATACCAACTGCCCAGCCAATCGACCGGTTCGCGTACCAAACACATGGTTTCTATCCGGCTGCCACTAAATTTTTCGCACATTGCACGGAATCGGAAATTAAATTGGCTGATTGTGAAATGTTTCATTGCACTAGGATTGCGCACGATCAAATCGGCGTTATTTCCAATGGCCTGTTCCAATGCGGTGGTGCCAGTTTTGGGATTAGCTAGAATTGCCAAGTTTTCCTTAATAAATACAATCACCTACTGATCCCCGCATATGGTCATATTCATGTATACTCTTTGTTAAACTTTATATGAAAGTATAATTTTTATAAAATTTTTCTTGAAATGTTCTAGTTTTAGTCCGATAAAATAGAACAAGAGTAGAACAAACATGCGATTGCCGAATGTCGATTGCTGTGAAATAAGTAGGACGAATTCACAAATGGCAGACCTTTTATCAATGACTGACAAAAAAAACGCGGAAAAGCAAAAAGCTCTAGACAGCGCTTTGGCCCAAATCGAACGCCAGTTCGGTAAAGGATCGATTATGAGATTGGGCGGTGACAATCCGATCCAGGAAATCGGTTCGACATCAACCGGTTCATTGGGATTGGATATCGCCCTAGGCATAGGTGGTCTGCCCAAAGGGCGGATCGTCGAAATCTATGGCCCTGAAAGTTCAGGGAAAACAACGCTAACCCTGCATTGTATCGCAGAGGAACAGAAAAAAGGCGGCGTTTGCGCCTTTGTCGATGCGGAACATGCGTTGGATCCATTATATGCGCGTAAATTGGGCGTTGATTTGGATGAATTGTTGATTTCGCAGCCTGACACAGGCGAACAGGCGCTGGAAATTACCGACACATTGGTACGCTCTGGTGCGGTGACTATGGTGGTGGTCGATTCGGTTGCTGCACTGACCCCTAAATCTGAGCTTGAGGGCGACATGGGTGACAGCAGCGTGGGTGTTCAGGCCCGTTTGATGTCACAGGCCATGCGCAAACTGACCGCATCGATTAACCGTACAAACTGTACGGTTGTTTTCATCAACCAAATTCGGATGAAAATCGGCGTTATGTTTGGCAGCCCAGAAACCACAACAGGTGGTAATGCGTTGAAATTCTATTCTTCGGTTCGTTTGGACATTCGCCGCATTGGCGCGATTAAGGATCGTGACGAAGTGGTGGGCAACCAAACACGGGTCAAAGTGGTCAAAAACAAGGTGGCGCCACCCTTTAAGCAGGTCGAATTCGACATCATGTACGGTGAAGGCATTTCCAAAACGGGCGAAATCCTGGATCTGGGTGTCAAAGCGGGCGTGGTTGATAAATCTGGCGCGTGGTACAGCTATGGCGACGAACGCATCGGGCAGGGGCGTGAAAACGCAAAAACCTATCTGCGTGAGAATACCAGTGTTGCATTAGCGATTGAGGATAAAATCCGCGCCGCCCACGGTCTGGAATTCGACATTTCCGAAACGGATGATGATGTGATGGAGGCCTGAGACCTTACATTCATTTTCATGCAAAACGCGCGCCCCAAGGGGCGCGTTTTTTGTTTTGAACCCGCTGCCACCTGTGGACAACGTGAATTTGGGGGTATATGTCGGGATTAATTGAAAACGCATAGAAAGAACGGCAATGACATCGCTAAACGACATTCGGTCAACCTTTCTGAATTACTTTGCCAAGCAGGGCCATGAAATTGTACCATCCAGCCCTTTGGTGCCACGCAACGATCCAACGTTGATGTTTGCAAATTCGGGTATGGTTCAATTCAAAAACCTGTTCACAGGGGTCGAAACCCGCGATTACAAACGCGCCACAACGGCACAGAAATGTGTGCGCGCAGGCGGCAAACATAATGATTTGGACAATGTCGGCTATACCGCCCGTCACCACACCTTTTTCGAAATGTTGGGCAATTTTTCGTTCGGCGATTATTTTAAAAACGACGCGATCCCATTTGCATGGGAATTGATCACCCGCGAATTGGACATCCCCAAGGATCGGTTGTTGGTGACCGTCTACCACACCGATGACGAAGCCGCCGACATCTGGAAGAAAGTGGCAGGTTTGTCGGATGACCGTATCATTCGCATTCCCACCAACGATAATTTCTGGATGATGGGGCCAACGGGGCCTTGTGGCCCGTGTACGGAAATCTTTTTCGATCATGGTGAACAGCATTGGGGTGGACCTCCCGGCTCGCCTGATGAGGATGGCGACCGGTTTGTTGAAATCTGGAACTTGGTCTTTATGCAATCCGAACAGTTCGAAGACGGATCCATGATTGATCTGCCCAACCAGTCGATTGACACTGGCATGGGCATTGAACGCGTTGCGGCGTTGTTGCAGGGCACCAATGACAACTACTCTACCGATCTGATCCGCTCGCTGATCGAGGCATCGGCCAATGCCACCAGTTCTGATCCCGATGGACCCGGCAAAACGCACCACCGTGTGATTGCCGATCACCTGCGGTCAACGTCATTTTTGATTGCGGATGGGGTTATGCCATCCAACGATGGACGCGGCTATGTTTTGCGCCGCATTATGCGCCGTGCGATGCGGCATGCACATTTGTTGGGGGCCAAGGATCCGGTGATGCACCAATTGGTGCCTGCGTTGGTACAACAAATGGGCGCGGCCTATCCCGAATTGGGACAGGCGCAGGCCTTGATCCAGGAAACCCTGCTGCAAGAGGAAACGCGTTTCAAACAAACGCTGGATCGCGGATTGAAACTGTTGGACGATGAATTGTCGAACCTGTCCGATGATGCGCCATTGCCAGGTACGGCGGCGTTCAAATTGTATGACACCTATGGGTTCCCATTGGATTTGACCCAAGACGCCCTGCGCGAAAAGGGCCGCAGCGTCGATACAGACGGGTTTGAAACCGCTATGGCCGAACAGAAAGCCAAGGCGCGCGCCGCATGGTCCGGTTCCGGCGAGGCAGCAGATGCCACAATATGGTTCGATGTGGCCGACAAACACGGCACAACCGATTTCCTAGGCTATGACACCGAAACCGCCGAAGGCCAGATTGCCGCAATCGTCAAAGGATCAGACCAGATCACCACAGCCAAGGCTGGTGATGAGGTTCAGGTCGTGTTGAACCAAACGCCGTTTTACGCGGAATCGGGCGGTCAGGTGGGCGACACCGGTGTCATTAAAACCGATGGCGCCACCGCCACTGTCACCGATACGAAGAAGGTCGCGGGCGTGTTCATTCATTTTGCCCGCATTGATCAGGGCGAAATGTCGGTGGGTCAGGGCGCTGCATTGATCGTTGATCACGATCGCCGCACCGCCATTCGCGCCAACCATTCCGCCACGCACCTGCTACACGAAGCATTGCGCCGCGCGCTTGGCGATCATGTGGCCCAGCGTGGGTCATTGAATGCATCCGATCGCCTGCGGTTTGATTTTAGCCATTCCAAGGCGATGTCGGATGCCGAATTGTCCGCAGTCGAGGACGAAGTAAACACCTTTATCCGTCAAAACACCCGGGTTGAGACCCGCATTATGACCCCTGATGATGCCCGCGCCTTGGGGGCGCAGGCCTTGTTTGGGGAAAAATATGGCGACGAGGTTCGCGTTGTGTCCATGGGCACATTGGATGGGTCTGGCAAGGGCGTTGGCAAAAACACCTATTCCTTGGAATTGTGTGGCGGTACACATGTGCGCCAAACGGGTGATATTGGGGCCTTTGTCCTGCTGTCGGACAGCGCCAGTTCCGCAGGTGTACGCCGTATCGAGGCATTGACAGGAACCGACGCAATGCGTCACCTGAAATCGCAATCAAACACCTTGTCGGTCATCGCGGCGGATTTGAAATCCAATGCGGCGGACGTGGCGACGCGGGTCAAATCATTGATTGACGAACGCAAGGCATTGGCAAACGAAGTGGCCCAGCTGCGCCGTGAACTGGCCATGGCCGGTGGTTCTGGTGGCGCGGGCGCTGCCGAGGCACAGGATGTCAATGGCGTTCCATTCTTGGCGCAGGTGTTGTCTGGCGTGTCTGGCAAAGATTTGCCGGCCTTGATCGACGAACACAAATCCCGACTGGGATCTGCTGCGATTTTGTTGATCGCAGATACGGGCGGCAAGGTTGCCGTTGCAGCCGGTGTGACCGATGATCTGACCGGACGCGTGTCCGCCGTTGATCTGGTCAAGGCGGCTGTCCCTGAATTGGGTGGCAAAGGGGGCGGCGGACGCCCTGATATGGCCCAAGGTGGCGGATCTGACGCTGCAAATGCAGATGCTGCAATCGCAGCTGCGAAAGCGGTCGTGCAATAAAATGTCGGCCCTGTGGATATCGCATGTCACGGTGACGGATCCGCAGGCCTATAAATCCTATGCCACGCGCGCGGTGGATATCATTGCCGAATATGGCGGTGTGTTTTTATCGCGCGGTGGTGCGCACCGCCAACTAGAGGGAACCGCACATGAACGCCATGTGGTGGTGCGATTTCCCAGTCTGGATGCAGCAGAAAAATGTTATAATTCAGATGCGTATCAGGCGGCATTGATGTATGCGCAGGGCGCATCAGAACGTCAGTTGGTCATTGTCCAAGAAACGCAATGACGATCAATCACGATCCAAAATTCCCAATCCGCGCAGATATACCCCGATCCCTGTTTCCAATAAATCTTCGGGGTTGAAGGGGCTGACCGTTCCGGGGGAATTGCGTGCAAACAGTTCGACAACCCCATGCGACATCGCCCAGATATGGGCGGAAAACATGGCTGCAGGTGGCCTGCGGTCGGCTGGAATACGGTCGCATAGGTTCTGGGCGGCTAAATCTAAGACGCTGCGTGCCTTTTGGCTGGCGCGGGCCAGATCGGGGGTTCGATTGGTGGAAACGCCGCTTTCGAACATGGCGATATAGTGGCCCGGATATTGACGGGCAAAGGCCAAATAGGCGCGGCCTGTGCGTTCAAAGGCGGTCAGTGCAGACGGCTGCCCGTGATCATAGGCGTGTTCCATCACATCGGCAAAAATTTCATAGCCCTGTAATGCGGCTTCGGCGATCAAATCTTCGCGGCCTTCGTAGTGGCGATAGACGGCAGCGGGGGTCACGCCGGCCTGTTTTGCGGCCTCGGACAGGGTAAAGCCGGTGGGGCCTTTGGCGCGGATCAGGTCTAGGGCGGCATCGACCAGGGCCTGTTTCAGGTTGCCGTGATGATACCCACGTTTAGACATGCCAAACCTCGGGTCCACCGGTGATCAGCGGATCCATGTTACCGATGGCCGATAAATCGCGCCCAGCATAGTCAAAGCGCGACAGTATTTGTTGCAACGCTGCAATGCGCGCTCGGCGTTTGTCATCAGACCGGACAACAGCCCAAGGCGCGTCAGTGTGATCGGTGCGTGACAGGGTATCCAATATCGCATCGGAATAGGCATCCCATTTATGCAGACCATCCACGTCGATGCGGGACAATTTCCATTGCTTTAATGGGTCAGATTCGCGCGCTAAAAATCGGCGCAGCTGTTCGGCTTGTCCGATATTCAACCATATCTTGACTAATGAAATGCCCTCTTGGACCAGCATCTGTTCATAGGGAACCACCTGATCCATAAATTTGGCGCGTTGGTCGGCGGTGCAAAACCCGAAAACGGTTTCCACAACGGCACGATTGTACCAGCTGCGATCAAATATTGTCATCGTTCCTGCGGTGGGCATGTGTTTTACATAGCGCTGAAAATACCACTGACCTGCTTCGCGCTCCGTTGGTTTTGAAAGCGCGACAACAGATGTCTGCCGTGGTGACAGGTTTTCGCACAAACGTTTGATTGTGCCACCTTTGCCCGCGGCGTCGCGGCCTTCGAATACCACGACGACGCGTTTGTTATTGGTTTTGATCCAGTTGTGAAACTTGGCCAACTCTTGCTGCAAATCGGCCATATGCTTGCGATAGTGTGCCCCTGACATGCGTTTTGGATAGGGGTAATCGGGGTTTGCAATCTGTTTTGACTTGGGCGCCGCTGCAATCGCATCGCGTACGGATTGTGACGCATGATTTTTGTGAAAATCTGAAATGGCACCATCATAAGGCAAAGTCATTGCAATTCCTTTCACACCTATGTGCCGATTTCGTTCATATCAAACGGGGTTGTTTGGTAAATTTCGTTGATCCAATTGCCATACAGCAAATGCGCATGCGACCGCCACCGGTTTTCGGGCGGCTGATTGGGATCATCATTTGGATAGTAATTGGTTGGCACGTTGATTGGTTTACCCTCGGACACGTCGCGATCATATTCTTGCTTTAACGTATCGCTGTCATATTCGAAGTGATTGAAAATATACAACGCGCGATGCAGATCATCCTTGATCAAGCAGGGGCCCACATGGGGGCTGGACGCAAGCGTGACCAAATCGGGGATGGCATCAACATCGGCCTGTGCAATTTCGGTCCAGCGGCTGACGGGGATCACGAAATTATCGGAAAACCCGCGCAGATAGGGGGATGCAGGGTCGTTGCAGCTGTGGCGGAAACAGCCAAACGCCTTGGCGTCTAGTGCGATTTTGGGCACGTTGTGGAAATAATTGATCATCGCCATGCCCCCCCAACATACGCCAAATGTCGAATGCACATGCGTCTGGGTCCAGTCAAAGACCTGTTTCAATTCATCCCAATATGTCACCTGATCAAAGGGCAGATGTTCAATTGGCGCCCCTGTGATGATCAAGCCATCAAATTTTTCACCCGTTGCAGCAACCTCGGCAAAGGGGCGATAAAAACTTTCCATATGATCAAAAGCCGTATTGCGCGTTTGGTGATCGGTCATACGGATCAGCGAAAATTCAATTTGCAGGGGTGTTGCCCCAATTAATCGGGCAAACTGCGTTTCCGTCTGAATTTTTTTGGGCATCAAATTTAACAATCCAATGCGCAGGGGCCGAATATCCTGACGACCGGCCTGATCTTCGTCCATGACCATGACTCCTTCGCGCGTAAGCACGTCATAGGCGGGTAGGTTCGATGGGATTTTAATCGGCATGTTGGATACTCTTGTGTTGGAAATACGCTAGGGCTCGTAACATAGGTTTAATTCTGTTGGGTCTCAAGGCTATGTTCAATCAATTGATTGAAATCTTGTGGTGTTTTGACCTGTGCGATTTGATCTGCGGTCACGGTCACACCCCATCGTGCCATTCCTTGGTACAGTGGCTGACGATGTGCCAAGGCCTGCGCATAGGTCCAGCGCACAAAGGCGTCTGGGTCAACTTGGTCGGGTGATTGTGCCTTTAATTCTAGGTATTCGTCCCATTTCTGCGCCAAAAAATCGGGGCGATAATACATCGGCTTTGGGGCGCGATCGAACCTGCGGATCAATTCGGCGGTATGTTCCTGTGATCCTTTGATCCACACCAATAAGGCGCGTTGCGATAGGGCGGATAGGACCGGATCATTTGGGTCATCTGGATCGACAACTTCGCAGATGCTTCCACTGGTGTCGCACACAAAGTGGTCATAGCCATAGATTTCGGATGCGCGATCAATAAAATGATCGGTGTCCAGCATTGCCTCAATCTCAGCTTTCTGATGTTGGGCTTGACGTTTTTTATACGCCTCAATGCTTAGCCCACCCTTGGCTGGATCACCCGGTTTGCCCAGATAGGTCGACAGCGGCGCCAAATTATCAAAGGTGATGTTTGACGCGATATAGATTGAATCGCTTAGTAATAAGTCGCGCAAATACGGCACCTGCATCGCTTCGCGTTTGAAACTGTCGGCGATGTATTCGCCCATGTAACGCGTGCCAATGCGATAATCGACCGAGTAGTGGAACCATTGCCCCGAGGCCCGCAACATATTCGAGACATAGGTTTTACCCAAGCCCGACATGCCAAACAATACAACTCGTTTTTGTTCAGATTCGGCCCATTGTGTTGCGGTGTCGTATTTCATTCCTTGGCCCTGTTCCTAGATGTTTTTCCGTTGGTAGCCTGCCGATCATAACAGGTCAACGGTGTTACGCATTTGTGCGTGATTGTGTCCAGATATTCAAATAATTCCCGGCAAAGATCAGCACCGCCCCGAGAAAGACATAGATATCCAGCGCTTCGCCATAAAACAGCATACCGATTATCGCGATGACGGGCAGGCGGGCAAAATCGACCGGCACAATCAATGTGGCCGGTGCCAACGACAGGGCCGTTGTCAGGCAAAAATGGGCCAACAATCCTGCGCATCCGATCAATATGATCCAAGGCAGGCTTATCATGCTGGGCAGTGCAATATCACCGTCATAGCCGGCACAGATCACACCGAAAACCGCCTGCATCACGGTTAGATAAAATAACACACAGGTAATGGTTTCCGTGCGTGTTAATCGTTTGGTCAGTAATATCGAAACCGCAAATCCGATTGCTGACATGGCTGCCGTAATCACGCCCCACGACAATTCACCGCCAAACGGACGGGCCACGATTAAAATACCAATAAACCCCAAAACCGCTGATATCAGCTTGGGCAAACTTAGCCGTTCGCCCAAAAACATAGGCGCCAGTAACAAAACCCATATGGGCGATGTAAATTCTAATGCAAACACTTGGGCCAATGGGGCTGCGGTGACGGCGAAAAACCAAAGGTTTTGTCCACCAAAGTGAAACAGATTCCGGATTGAATGTATATGCAGATGACGACGCGAAATATCGCCAAAACCATTGCGCAGCGTGGTCACGCTGAGGACAATAAAAATACCCACGAAACTGCGATACATCATGATTTCGAATGTGTCTAATTCGAATGATACCGCGCGGCCCGCCACTGCCATTGCCGAAAATGACGCGATTGCGCCGATCATATAAAGAACTGCTTTTACCGTTTGGGTCATCTGTGTATCGCCTGAAATAATGTACACACTGGGACGTGTTTTGGGGTCCAAGTCAAGCCCTTGGACCTGTAATGCCCTGATCAAAAATAAAAAAGGCGACCCAAAGGGCCGCCGTTTTCGGGTGTATGATCGTTTACCGTTCGATCAATATGCGCAACATGCGGCGCAGCGGCTCTGCGGCACCCCACAACAGCTGATCGCCGACGGTAAAGGCGTTCAGGTATTCATTGCCCAGGTTCATTTTACGCAAACGACCCACTGGAACTGATAATGTTCCTGTCACCTTGGCAGGGCTAAGTTCGGCAACAGTCGTGGCGCGATCATTTGGAATGATCTTGGACCATTCGTTGGCCTGATCCAACATGTCGTGGATTTCGTCCATCGGAACGTCACGTTTCAATTTGATCGTCAGCGCCTGCGAATGGCAGCGCATGGCGCCGATGCGCACACATGTGCCGTCAATCGGAATGGGGCTGTCTGAACACCCTAGAATTTTGTTGGTCTCAACAACGGCTTTCCATTCCTCTTTCGATTGGCCATTGTCTAGGGCCACATCAATCCATGGGATCAAACTGCCGCCCAGTGCCGCGCCAAAGTTTTCGGTGGGAAAGGCATCGGACCGCATGGTTTCGGTCACAATGCGATCAATGTCCAAAATTGCGGATGCAGGATCGGCCAGTTGTGGTGCCACAGCATCGCGCAGTGCGCCCATCTGCGACAGCAATTCGCGCATGTTGCGCGCGCCTGCACCTGATGCGGCCTGATATGTCATAGATGTTGCCCATTCGACCAAATCGTTCTGGAACAAACCGCCCAATCCCATCAGCATCAGCGACACGGTACAGTTGCCGCCGACGAAATCCTTTTTCCCAGCGCTTAGGGCTGTGTCGATCACATTGCGGTTGACGGGGTCCAAAATAATTGTGGCAGCATCCTCCATCCGCAGTGCAGATGCCGCATCAATCCAATACCCGTTCCAACCGGCTGCGCGCAGTTTGGGAAACACTTCCTTGGTATAATCGCCGCCCTGACAGGTGACGATCACATCCATCGCCTTTAGCGCATCGATGTCATTTGCATCCTGCAACGGGGCCGCGCCATTGCCCATATCCGGGCCCATTTGACCCGTTTGGGAAGTCGTGAAAAACGTCGCTTCGTCGATCAGTTGAAAATCGTTTTCATCGCGCATCCGATCCATCAATACGGATCCGACCATGCCACGCCAGCCGACAAAACCAACACGTTTAATTGACATTTTTACGTCCCTTTATCCCAAGTGGTAAATTCATGCGCTGCATATACTGTTTTTTCCACAGGGGAAAGGTGGGGGGACAGGGTTTTTGGTCGCATTGATTGGAAATTATTGTCCCAGCGTTTGATTGCGTGAAACATATTCAAATGATAAGCACGCAACACGCCCAACACCCTGTGACATTGGATCAAACATGCCTGCTATCGCGCTTATTACGCATCCAGACTATGATATATCAGTGCCGCAGGGGCATCGGTTTGTTGGGCAAAAGTTTTCCGACCTGATGCAATATTTGACGGTGCAGACATGGTTTGAAAACTTTGAGATTTTTCAAACGAAACCCGTACGCATATCCGATTTACGCGCGGTTCATGACGCGGAATATATTGCGAATTTCGCCTATAATAAACTGGATATTGCCGCGCAGCGGTCATTAAACTTGCCATGGAATGAACGTTTGCTAAAGCGCAGTTTTTTGGCCGTAAACGGCACCTATCAAGCCGCGCAAATCGCGTTGGATCGCGCAATTGCGTGTCATGCCGCAGGCGGGACGCATCATGCCCACCGCGGGCATGGATCAGGGTTTTGTGTGTTTAATGACCTTGCTTTCGCGGCGCATGCCTTGATCCGGCATAACGGCGTAAAACGGGTTTTGATATTGGATGTTGATGTACATCAAGGCGATGGCACGATTGATATTTGTTCATCAAATTCAGATATTTATACTGCGTCTTTACATGGGTTGAACAACTTTCCGTTTCAAAAACGGCAAGGATCAATGGATATTACATTGCCCGACGGTATGACGGATGGGCCGTATATCAGCATCCTAAATTCTGCTTTGCATCAGATATGGCGCGATTTCGAACCTGAATTTGTCATCTATGATGCGGGCGTTGACGTGCATGGTGCTGACGGATTGGGTCGGTTGAATTTAACCAACCAAGGTATATTCGACCGTGATCGCACGGTGATGCAATTTTTCAAAAACCGCCGCGTCCCAATTGCAACAACGATTGGCGGCGGATACAGCCGCGATCGCGCTGCGCTGGCGCAGCGGCACAGTTTGGTATTTGCCGCGGCGCAGTCTGTTTTTGGGCCTGACCGATTATGATGGTCGCAATCTCAACTCGCTCTGCGGGTCAAAGTACATGACATCATTTGCGTCAAAGATCACAGTAACGGGCGTGCCAGATTCAATCGCTTGGTTGTCTTTCGTTTCAACGACGATCCGTTCGCCCGTTGGCGTTTTCAGGTAATCATAGGCCACACCGCCAAGCCGTTCACGCAGATCAACCGTCACATTTGACGCATTTTGCGTGATTGACAATGATTGTGGTCGCAGGCCAATGGTAACGTCACCGTCGGGCACATAGTCAGGGGCGGGCATTTGAAAATGATCCAAGGCGGGCAGGGTGATCACCCTGTTTTCAACGCGCGCATCAATGAAATTCATCGCAGGTGACCCGATAAAGCCGGCCACGAATTTATTGTCGGGGTTTTGATACAAATCCATCGGGCGGCCGGCCTGTTCAATGCGGCCCGCACGCAGGACCACGATTTTATCTGCCAAGGTCATGGCCTCGACCTGATCGTGGGTGACATATATCATCGTGGCGCCAATTTCTTTGTGCAGACGGGCGATTTCAACACGCATATCAACGCGCAATTCTGCGTCCAGGTTCGATAGGGGTTCGTCGAACAAGAATACCTCGGGGCCGCGCACAATGGCACGCCCGATGGCTACGCGTTGACGTTGGCCGCCTGACAACGCCTTGGGTTTACGCGATAGGTAATCATCCAGTTTCAAAATGCGGCTGGCCTCGGCCACTTTGGCGTTGATCGTTGCTTTGTCCACGCCGTTCATTTTCAGGCCAAAGCCCATGTTTTCACGCACCGTCATGTGTGGATATAATGCATAGGTTTGAAAAACCATCGAAACACCCCGCGATGCAGGATCCATATGGGTCACATCGCGCGCACCAATTTTGATGCGTCCATCTGTTGTTTCCTCAAGCCCTGCGATCATGCGCAGCAAGGTTGATTTTCCGCAGCCAGATGGTCCAACAAAGACACAAAATTCGCCATCCTTGATGTCTAGGTCAACGCCATGGATAACCTGCGTTGCACCGTATCGTTTGATCGCGTTTTCTAGGGTAACACCTGACATTTATTGTCCTTTCAAATCAGTATTTGGCGCGGCTTAAGATGGAAACTGCCATGTTGAGGCTTCGGCGCCGATGGATTCGGCGGTCGTGATTAATGTATCTTTGAAGGCGGTTAAATCGCCCAACGTGACCCGCGATGTCGACGAGGCAATAGACACGGCGCCAATGACACGTCCGCTTTCCATCAAGACGGGCGCGGCGATGGAAATGATCCCAATCTCATGTTCTTCGCGGTCAAAGGCCACGCCATCGACGCGGATTGTGTCGATGTCGTTCATGACGGCATCAGCGGATGTGTGTGTGTTTGGTGTGAAACGGTAATAGGATTGCTGTCGCAATATTATTTCCAACCGTTTTGGTGACATATAGGCCAGCATCGCTTTGCCAACACCGGTGCAATAGGCTGGGGCCGTCATGCCAGATTGCGCCAATGTCTGAATGTGTTGGTTTGCCTGAACTTTGTCGACAAAAATCACGTTTGAATTGTCAAATTGCGCCAAATGGATCGTTTCACCCACCTGAGCGCACAGATTTTCGATGTGGTTGCGCGCAATCGGGGCAAGGGATGCGTTTTTCCAAGCAGAATGTGCCAAGCGTACCAAGCGTGCCCCCAAGGAATAGCACCCTGTTTCCGGGGAATGTGTCAGCATATTTTGATTCGTCAGAGTTTGCACAAAACGGTATAGGGTCGCTTTGGGATAGGGGCTGATGTCCTGTAGTTCGGTAAATCGGACCGGACGATCAAATGAGGCCACTAGATCCAATATTTCCAGTGCCTTACCAACTGTGCCGCTATTTCCCGTTTCCTTATTCACGTGCGCTTCCTGCCTCAGGGTTCAAAAATCTTGTGTTGACATCTTAGACATTTTTTTAATAGTTTCAATTACTGAAATCAAGTTCCATTATGTGAAACTAAACTGACATAAACTTGGGAGGGTTAAAATGTCAAACTTTTTGAAAACGACGATTGCCACAGCTGCATTGGTTGCTGGCTTTGCAGGTTCGGCGATGGCCGCAGACCTGTCTGGGACATTGCGGATTACATCCGACATGTCCAACCCTGCGCCGCGTGCGGTCATGGAAAAACTGGCGGCGGATTTTGATGCGATGCATCCAAACCTGTCAGTTGATCTGACCATTGTTGATCGCGAAGCTTGGAAAACACAGATCCGCAACGCCCTGTCTGCGAATTCGCCTGACGTTGTAAACTGGTATGCTGCAACCCGCATGACACCCTATGTCGATGCAGGATTATTCATGGATATCAGTGATCTATGGAACGACCCTGCGATGGCATCGCTGGCATCCACCAAAGGCGCGATGACACTGGACGGCAAGCAGTGGGGCGTGCCCTATACATACTATCAGTGGGGCGTTTATTACCGCAAAGATATCTTTGAAGAGCTGGGCCTGAGCGAGCCAAAAACATGGGCCGAGGAAATTTCAAACTGTCAGGCGATCATCGATTCTGGCCGCAAGTGTTACACAATCGGGTCCAAATATCTGTGGACTGCCGGCGGTTGGTTTGACTATATCAACTCGCGCACCAATGGCTATGATTTCCATATTCAATTGGCAAATGGCGAAATTCCATGGACTGATGAACGCGTTCGCGCAACATTTGCAAATTGGCGTCAGTTGATCGATATGGGCGCATTTGTGGATGACCATCAGTCATACAGCTGGCAAGAAGCAATGCCATTCATGATTGACGGCAAAGCAACGGCGTATCTGATGGGCAATTTCTCGGTCGCGGCGTTCCGTGATGGTGGTTTGACCGATGATCAATTGGATTTCTATCAATTCCCAATGATCAACCCAGATGTTGATTATGCCGAGGACGCACCAACAGATACGTTCCACATCGCATCCGGCGCACAAAACGTCGAAGCGGCCAAGGCATTCTTGCTGTATGTCACATCGCCCGACGTTCAAACTTGGATCAACTCAGGCGATGCTTTGGGTCAGTTGCCCGTGAACTCTCAGGCGTCTGTGTCGGATGATAAATTCATCCAGCAGGGCTTTGACATGCTGTCAAACAACGCAGGCGGCGGGATCATGCAGTTCTTTGACCGCGATTTCCCAGCGGAAATGGCATCCGTCGGCATGGAAGGTTTGCAAGAATTCATGGTGTTCCCCGACAATCTAGAGGACATCTTGGCCCGTCTTGAGGACACACGCCAGCGCGTCTACAAGTAATCGCATCAAACAGGGCGCGCGTCATGCGTGCCCTGTTTTGTCAGCCCATTCAATATATTGGCAAACGGCCCAGCCATTTCCCAATGCATTGATCAAACAGCTGGTCGCACAAATTTGGTTGCATAAGGGGTCATTTATGACAATTGCCTATGATCACACACCCGCAAACCGCAGTTGGTTTAAACGCAACGAATTGGCCATTATGCCGTGGCTGTTTTTGCTGCCAGCGGTGCTGTTTTTCGCCGTCTATGTGATCAGCCCGATTGCACAATCGTTTTGGATTTCGTTCCATGAATGGGACGGGCTTGGCGAAAAAACCTATGTCGGGATGGACAATTACGAACGATTGTTGGGGTTGGGCGATCAACGGATGGATCGCAAATTCGAGGTATCGTTTTGGAACAATCTTAAATGGTTGGTCCTGTATCTGCTGGCCATTCCGATGGGGTTGGCAATTGCGTTGTTTTTGAACCAGACCGTGACTGGGATCCGCATTTATAAATCACTGTTTTTCTTTCCCTTTGTGATTTCGCAGGTTGTTGTCGGGTTGGTCTTTAGCTGGTTTTACCTGCCCAATGATGGATTGTTTGATGTCATGATGGGCTGGTTTGGTGTTGATATCAAAGGCGGCGTTTTGGGCAATCCGAACACGGCCACCTATGGCATTATCGCAGCAGGGCTGTGGCCGCAAACGGCCTATTGTATGATCCTGTACCTGACTGGCTTAAACGCTGTTGATCCTGAACAGGTCGAGGCAGGGCGTCTGGACGGGGCCAAGGGTCTGCGCATGCTGTGGTATGTGATCTTGCCACAGTTGCGACCTGCCACCTTTATCGCCTTTGTCGTGACGATCATCGGCGCGTTGCGGTCGTTTGATTTTATCGCCGTTATGACCAATGGCGGTCCCTTTGGGTCAACCCGCGTTTTGTCGTTTTTCATGTTCGAAGAAAGCCTGTCGGAATTCGGGTTCCGCATGGGTTATGGCGCGGCCATCGCGGTGGTGCTGTTTTTCCTAATGCTTGGATTTATTGCCTTTTTCCTGTTTCGGATGTGGCGCGACGAACAAGAGGGCCGGTAAATGTTTCCCAAACCCATTCAACAACAATCGCGCGGCGCGCAAATCGGATATCAGGCGTTTTTGCCAGTGGCGCTGGTTATCTGGTTGTTGCCCCTGATCGCGGTGATGATTTTTTCCATCAAACCCGATGGCGATTTTGTCAAAGGTAATTTCTGGGGACTTCCGTCGTCGTTTGAATTTTTCACCAACTATGGCAAGGTGTTTTTTGAATCCGATATGCCACGGTATTTGATCAATTCGGTTATGATCACGGTGCCAACGGTGATCGGTGCAGTCGCACTGGCATCAATGACGGGATTTGCGCTGGGGGTTTATAAATTCCGCGGCAACCTTTTGATCTTTTTCATGTTTATTGCTGGAAATTTTGTGCCGTTCCAAATCTTGATGGTGCCGGTGCGCGATTTGACGGTATCCATGAACCTATATGATACGAAACTGGGTCTGATCCTGTTTCACATCGCGTTCCAAACGGGGTTCTGTACGTTGTTCATGCGCAATTTCATTCGTGCGCTGCCCTTTGCCCTGATCGAATCCGCGCGGGTCGAAGGGGTCAGCGAATGGCGCATTTTTATCTATATCGTGCTGCCCCTGATGAAACCTGCGATTGCAGCGCTGTCTGTGCTGATCTTTACCTTTATCTGGAATGATTATTTCTGGGCGGTGGTCCTGACCCAAGGCCCCGATGCGCAGCCTGTGACCGCAGGGATCACCGCATTCAACAGCCAGTATCGCGCCGCCTATCATTTAATGAGCGCGGGCAGTATTGTCGCCGCCTTGCCACCGGTCATTATGTTTTTCCTGATGCAGCGGCATTTCATTGCAGGCCTGACCTTGGGGGCGGTAAAATAATGCAGATTTGGCATTTTGGATGCGACCGCCAATCGCTGGTGGTCTGTGCGAAGAACAGTCAGCTGGCGCAGATTGTATATTGGGGGACGGTATTGCCCGACGCCCAAGATCTGTCTGCCTTGGTCGCGGCGTGTGAATGGGATGTAACAGGGGGCATGTTGGATGAAAATCCTGCAATCACGATATGTCCAACATCTGGTGACAGTTTCCCCGGTGTCGCCGCGCTGGATCTGCGAAATCTGCGTGGGGATCGTTTGCTGCCGCGTTTTGAATTTGTGGCGGCCGATCATGGGGCGCATCACCTGACACTGACCTATCGTGATGATCATTTGGGGCTGACATATCAAGCATGGTTGCGTGTTGATCCCAAAACGCATATCGTATCTGCCGCAGCGCGATTGGATGCGCAGGATCCAATCGCTGTGAATTGGTTTGCGGCCCCCGTTTTTCCCGCACCGCAGGCGGGTGATGACATCGTCGATTTTTCGGGCCGCTGGATCGGTGAATTTCAGATCAATCGCACCCCGTGGTCTGCAGGCATTCGTATGCGTGACAACCCAACAGGGCGCACAGGGCACGAACATTTCCCGGGCGCGTATGTGCCATGTCGTGGGGCCACAAATACCCAAGGGTCCGTTTATGCGTTCCACTATGGCGCGTCTTGTGGGCATAAAATGGTGGCCGAGGAATTGCCAGATGGCCGCCGACAGATCCAGTTTGGCAATGCCACCGGCACCGAGGTTGCGGCCAAGACGGTGTATGAAACTGGAACGCTGTATGCCAGTTATTCCGACACAGGCTACAACGGTTGCGCCGTCGCGTTTCAGCGACATTTGCGTGATAACATTGTGCAGTTCGCTGATCCCAATCGGCCACGCCCTGTGCATTACAACAGCTGGGAATCGGTGTATTTCACCCATGATTTGACCACCTTGAAAGACATCGCAAAACGGGCCGCCGATCTGGGCGCGGAACGCTTTGTTTTGGATGACGGGTGGTTTGGAACCCGTGATGATGACACGCAATCCTTGGCTGATTGGGTCATTGATGCGCGCAAATATCCCAATGGGCTGCGCCCGTTGATTGATCATGTCCATAGCTTGGGCATGACATTTGGGATTTGGTTTGAACCAGAAATGATCAATGAAAACAGCGATGTGTTCCGTGCCCATCCTGAATGGGTGCTGGGCCCGTTGGATCAAATTCGCGGCAGGCAGCAGCTGGTGTTAAACATGGCGCTACCCATGGTGCGTGATTATTTGTTTGACCGAATTGATGCGGTGTTGCGTGATAATGCCATTGAATACATCAAATGGGATCACAACCGCGTTTTGCCGCATCCTGATGCCGATCAGATGCGCGGCACATATGATTTGCTGGACCGTTTGCGTCAGGCCCATCCGCATGTGGAAATTGAAACCTGTTCATCGGGCGGGGGGCGCATTGATTTCGAAATTCTAAAACGCACGCAGCGGGTATGGTTATCGGACAGCAACGATGCGCTGGAACGGCTGCGCATTCAGCATAATGCGGCACTGTTTTTGCCCAGCGCGGTGACGGGCAGCCATGTGGGGCCACGGGTCTGCCACACATCGGGGCGCACGTTGAAAATGGCATTTCGTGCATGGGTCGCAGCACAGCGGCACATGGGGTTTGAAATGGATCCGCGCGAATTAACCACGGATGAGGCGCAGATTTTGCAAACCGTGACCCAATGGTGGAAAGATAACCGCGACTGGATGATGGATGCCGATATTTTGCGCCTAGACAGCGATGATCCTGCCGTGATTGCAGAACAACAAATGGCCCAGTCGGGCGATCGGTTCGTGGTCTTTGCTGGGCGGGCAGGGACATCGGATCAAATCCTGCCACGTCCGTTGCGGCTGACTGGATTGGATCCAAAGGCCAGCTATCGTATCCGTTTGAAAAATGCGGATCAGGCACATCACCTGTCGCGCGGCAAGCAAACAATAAAATCGGGTGAACTCATGCTAAGTGGCAGCTTTTTAATGACCTATGGTGTGACCCTGCCATGGGCGTTTCCTGAAACGATGTGGGTGATTGAGGGGCATCAGATATGACCAAAGTTCGGCGCAATCGGTCTTGGTACGGGATGATGGACAAAGATGGCTTTGTCCGCAGATCGTGGATGAAAAATCAGGGCTTTCCTGATCACGTTTTCGATGGCCGGCCGGTCATCGGTATTTGTAATACATGGTCTGAATTGACACCGTGCAATTCCGGCCTGCGCGAATTGGCCGAAGGCGTCAAGCGCGGCGTTTGGGAGGCAGGCGGCTTGCCCGTGGAATTCCCCGTCATGTCGCTGGGCGAAACCCAGATGAAACCCACCGCGATGCTGTTTCGCAACCTGTTGTCCATGGACGTCGAGGAAAGCATCCGTGCTTATGGCATCGATGGCGTTGTGTTGCTGGGGGGCTGTGACAAAACCACACCAGGTCAGTTGATGGGCGCGGCATCGGTGGATTTGCCCACCATCGTGGTCAGCGCAGGGCCAATGTTGAACGGCAAATGGCAGGGCCGCGATTTGGGATCGGGCACGGACGTGCGTAAATTTTCAACGGCCGTCAAGGCGGGCGAAATGACATTGGCCGATTTCATGGCCACCGAATCCGGAATGAGCCGATCCAAAGGCGTTTGTATGACCATGGGCACCGCATCGACCACATCATCCTTGACCGAGGCGATGGGATTATCCCTGCCCATGAACGGATCACTGCCCGCGGTTGATGCACGGCGCATGGCGCTGGCGCATATGACAGGGCGGCGCATTGTTGAAATGGTCGACGAAGATTTGAAAATGTCTGATGTCCTGACCAAGGCCAATTTCGAAAACGCGATTATCGCGAATGCTGCTTTGGGGGGATCAACCAATGCCGTGATGCATTTGCTGGCCTTGGCCGGACGCGTGGGCATTGATTTGCGGCTTGAGGATTTCGAATTGGGCGGTGATATTCCGTTGCTGGTCAACTGCATGCCATCGGGCAAATACCTGATGGAGGATTTCTGTTACGCGGGCGGCGTGCCGGCGGTTTTGGCCGAATTGCGTCATTTGCTGCGCCCTGCCAAAACGGTCATGGGGGGCGATATTTCCGCCTATCACGACGGTGCAGACTGTTATAACCGCGATGTGATTTACGCCTTTGATGCGCCATTGAAACCGGCGGCGGGGCTGCGGGTGTTGCGCGGCAACCTTGCCCCGCAGGGCGCGATTGTAAAACCATCTGCCGCAACGGATGCCCTGCTGGAACACGAAGGCATGGCCTATGTGTTTGAGAGCATCGAAGACCTAAAGGCAAATATTGACCGCCCCGATTTACCCGTGACGCCAGAGAGCATTTTGGTTCTAAAGGGGTGCGGGCCCAAAGGGTACCCGGGCATGCCCGAGGTGGGCGATATGCCAATCCCCAAGGTTTTGGCCGAACAGGGCGTCAAAGACATCGTGCGCGTGTCTGATGCGCGCATGTCTGGCACCGCCTTTGGCACCGTGGTTCTGCACGTCGCCCCCGAGGCCGAGGCCGGCGGGCCATTGGCCTTGGTCCAAACGGGCGACCGGATCCGATTATCGGCATCGCGCGGTGAATTATCGCTGTTGATTTCGGACGCCGAACTGGAACGCCGTCGCGCGGCTTGGACCCCAAGTGAACCACACTATACCCGTGGTTATGCAAAAATGTATGTCGATACCGTTTTGCAAGCCGACCAAGGCGCTGACTTGGATTTTCTGGTTGGCAAAGATACACGCCCCGTCACAAGAGAAAGCCATTGATATGCACCAAAATGCGACATTTCATGATCTAGCGGGAAAAACCGTTTTCATTACGGGGGGTGGATCGGGAATAGGGGCCGCATTGACCCAAGGGTTTTTGGCCCAAGGGGCAAATGTCGGCTTTGTTCAGCGCTCGGACGCCAGTGCGTTTTGCGCCGAAATGGCCGCGCAATTTGGACGCGCGCCATTGTTCATTCCTTGTGATATTACCGATACCGAACAATTGCGCAACGCCATCGATCAAACCGTATCGCACTATGGTCCTCTAGATGTATTGGTCAATAATGCCGCCAATGATAAACGCCATGATGCGGCGACGATTGATGGCGATTTTTGGGACTGGTCGCAGGCGATCAATCTGAAATCCTATTTCTTTGCGTGCCAACAGGCCTTTGGGCATATGCAAAACCGCGGCGGTGCGATTATTAATTTTTCCTCGATCAGCTATATGATGGGGAATGCGGGTTACGTGTCCTATACCACGGCAAATGCGGGGATCACGGGAATGACCCGCAGTCTGGCGCGTGAATTTGGCCCCATGGCTGTGCGGGTAAACGCGCTAGCGCCCGGATGGGTGTTGACCGACAAACAGTTGGAATTGTGGGCAACACCGGATGCCTTGGCTGATCACATGAAACGCCAATGTCTGCAAGAACACCTAAAGCCCCAAGATATTGTTGACGCCACATTGTTTCTGGCATCAAACACCAGCCGAATGATGACGGGTCAGACCATGGTTGTCGATGGTGGTGTGGTTGGGACCGGATAGGACATGCGAATGAACGTTGAATGGATAGCTGTTGATTGGGGTACATCAAATCTGCGCGTTTGGGTGATGAATGCGCAGGGCGATGTGATTGATCATTTGACGTCTGACCAAGGTATGGGCATTTTGACGCGCGATGGGTTTGAACCTGCATTGTTGTCGTTGATTGATGGGTATCTATCAACTGATCGGATCACGCCCGTGATCTGTTGCGGCATGGTTGGCGCCAGACAGGGCTGGGTCGAGGCACCCTATAGTGCTGTGCCCTGCAGCCCTGCGGGCTATGATCAGGCGGTATTGGTGGGACCTACAGATCCGCGGATATCTGTCTATATTTTGCCCGGACTATCACAGCAAAGTCCCGCAGATGTCATGCGCGGCGAAGAAACGCAAATCGCGGGTTATTTGGCGCAGTCGCCGAATTTTGATGGTGTGATTTGTTTGCCCGGAACACATACGAAATGGGCCCATATCAGCGCAGCCGAGGTGGTTTCATTCAAAACATATATGACGGGCGAAATGTTTTCGCTGCTTTGCTCAGCCTCGGTTTTGCGTCACAGTGTGGGCGGCGATGATTGGGATGATGATGCATTTCTTGCAGCATTGGATCAGATTTATTCACGCCCACAATCGCTGGCGGGGGATCTGTTTTCGTTGCGTGCGAATGATTTGCTGTCCTCGGTAAACGCGGGGCAGTCACGCGCGGCGCTTTCTGGTATGTTGATCGGAATGGAACTGGCTGCGGCGCGGCCCTATTGGTTGGGACAAGCGGTTGTTTTAATCGGTGCGCCGAATATGGTTGATCTATATCGCAAGGCTTTGGCGCATTTGGGCGCGATGGTGTTACCCGATACAGCGAATGATGTCACACTGCATGGGTTGCAAGCGGCCTATGCCATTTACAAGGACGCACAGACATGACCCGAAATGTTATTGCAATATTGCGCGGTGTTCATCCCGACAAGGTGTGTTCCATCGCAGACACGATTATTCACGCTGGGATCACCCGTATTGAGGTGCCGTTAAATTCCCCAAACCCGCTGGAATCCATTGCCAATCTGGCGCGCGAATTTGGCGATCACACCGATATTGGGGCAGGGACCGTTTTATCGGCACAAAATGTCCACGATGTCGCCCAAGCCGGCGGACGCATGATTGTATCACCCGATTGCAATACAGATGTAATCGATGCGACCAAGGCGGCGGGCTTGCTTTCCTATCCCGGTGTTGCCACCCCAACCGAGGCATTGACCGCGCTGCGGCATGGGGCTGATGGGCTAAAGCTGTTTCCAGCGTTTTTGGTGGGCCCAAAGGGATATCAAGCCATGTCCGCAATTTTACCTGTTGGTACGGTTTGTTATGCCGTGGGCGGTGTAGGCCCAGATAATTTTGCCGAATGGGCGGCCGCGGGTGTTGCGGGGTTTGGTATCGGCACAGGACTGTTTAAGCCAGAATTTCAGGTCTCTGATGTGGCAAAACGGGCCCAGCAGATTGTTTCTGCCTATGACGAGGTTTTTGTAAAATGAAGCGCAGCTTAGGGACCTGTTATTACCCTGAGCATTGGTCACGCGACATTTGGGAACGTGATGCTCAGCAGATGGCGGACTTGGGCCTGACTTGGGTTCGTATTGGCGAATTTGCTTGGTCACGACTGGAACCTGTCCCGGGGCAATTCGATTTCGACTGGCTGGATCAGGCCATTGATGTTCTGGGGCGCGCAGGGTTGCAGGTGGTTTTGGGAACACCCACCGCAACGCCACCGCGATGGGTGGTCGATAAACACCCCGATATGATCGCTGTCGATGCGCATGGCCATCCGCGCAAATTCGGGTCGCGCCGGCATTATTGTTTTAGCCACGCAGGCTACCGCGATGAAACTGCGCGGATCGTCACGATACTGGCCAAACGATACGGGCAAAATCCCTATGTCGCGGCGTGGCAGACGGACAATGAATATGGCTGTCATGATACGATCTTGTCCTATAGTGACGCTGCACGCGATGCATTTCGGGGGTGGTTGCGCACACGGTATTCCGGCGCAGGCAATGATGGTGATATTGATGCCTTAAATGCAGCTTGGGGAAATGTGTTTTGGTCGATGGAATATAATGATTTCGACCAAATTGATTTACCAAACCTAACGGTGACCGAACCCAATCCAGCACATGTCTTGGATTTTAGACGGTTTTCATCAGACCAAGTGGTCAGCTATAATCGATTACAAGTCGACATTTTGCGCCAATATACCGATGCGCCCATTGCGCATAATTATATGGGACGCATCACAGATTTCGACCATTATCAGGTGGGCAATGATTTGGATATCGCCAGTTGGGATAGTTATCCGCTTGGCTTTCTTGAGGATCGCGTGACCGCGACCGAAGACCACCGCGCAATGTTTTATCGTCAGGGTGATCCTGATTTTCAGGCCTTTCACCATGACCTATATCGCGCCGTTGGGCGCGGGCGTTGGTGGATCATGGAACAACAACCGGGCCCTGTGAATTGGGCGCCGTATAATCCCGCGCCTTTACCAGGGATGGTGCGCCTGTGGACATGGGAAGCGTTCGCCCATGGCGCCGAGGCAGTGTGTTATTTCCGCTGGCGTCAGGCCCCCATGGCCCAAGAACAAATGCACGCCGGCATGTTGCGCCCCGACAGCGTGCCCGCAGCCGCCTATCACGAGGCGGCCCAAGTGATGTCCGAATTGGCAAACGCGCCCAACGTGACATGTCCCAAGGGGGATGTGGCATTGATCTTTGATTATCAATCGCAATGGGCTTGGGAAATTCAGCCCCATTGTCAGGGGTTATCGTATTTCGATATTGTCTTTGACGTCTATCGTGCAATGCGCAGTCTGGGATTGTCGGTGGATATTTTGTCGCCCGACACGGATGCCCTGGACGATTATCCAGTGGTGTTTGCACCTGCCTTGATGCATATCCCGCCGAAACTGGAACAGGCCATGGCCGCCACACAGACTCGCCTTGTGCATGGCCCACGTTCCGGCGCGCGTGATGCATCGTTTAACATTCCCGCCGATCTGCCGCCCAGAATCGCAAACCTTGATGCCACTGTCAGCTATGTCGAAAGCCTGCGACCCAGTGTTGCGATTGCGATCGAGGGTGGGGGGGCCATCCGATCCTATCGCGAACATATCGAAACACGGGCGAATGTCATCTGGAAAACAGCCAATGGCGATGCTGCAATGATAGAACAGGGCTCTGTGGCCTATGTCTGTGGTGTGCTAGATGATGCAGGCTGGCGGCGTGTGGTCAAGGATGAATGCGACCGCGCTGGCATTGCCACGATGAATTTACCCACTGGCCTGCGCACCCGTGTGACAGAAGCCGAACGGTTTTGGTTCAACCATCTGCCCCATGATATTACGTGGAACGGCGTCAACCTGCCTGCGGCGGGGGTTATTCGTCAGGTCAAACAATAATTGCGACGTTTTATTGGCGAAACTGTACGACGCAGGATGTTATAAATTCCTGCTGTCGTTCGGTATCTGCGGATCCTGAAAATGTTTCGTCCAGCATAGCAACAATCAATCCGCGTTTGAATTGCAGTTGGGTCAATGTCTGATCCAGCTGGTCAAACACAGCGTCCTTGCCCGTTTGTCCGATATAAAGCGCGCTCAGCGCCGTTTCATAGGCAGAGTTTACATCAAATGCCATCAACAGTTCCGAAATATAACTGCTGTCCGCCGTCATCCCCGTTGCGTCAAACGACGATTTCCACGCAACAGCCCCACGCGTCAATGCCAGTGCTTGCTGTGTGCAGGCCTGTTCTTGATCTGACATTTCCTGCGCCAGTACAGGTGACATCGACATCACCAATGACAGTGCCAGCATTATGGTGCGCATATGTATCCCCCGCAGTTGCCTAGCCCAAGCTAACCCGCAAACTGCCACTGCTGCAAGATCGCGATCATGTTTGTTTTGTGAATTTCTTTGGACAGTTCAGGATGATTGATCGTATCAGATACTGCAAAATCTTGGGCCAAGTCGCAGCTGTTACAGCGAATGAATTCCGCCGTAATTGTGACATCCCCAGATCCACAATCTGGACAAATCGCCATGACATCATCATTAAACATTTGGTGCCTAGTTTTTTGTCACACTATACACAACTGGCCAAACCTAGCCAGTGTTTTGTCATGTCATAACCATTTTAGGAAAATGGCTCCGGCGGTAGGGATCGAACCTACGACCAATTGATTAACAGTCAACTGCTCTACCGCTGAGCTACGCCGGAACATGTGGCGGGGTATAGCAATAGGTTTTGATCCCGTCTAGGGGGGTAAGGCAAAAAATTCGAAAAAATCTTCACTTTTTAAAAAATTCGAAAAATACTATCTGCATTCAATGGGTTATCATACGAAATTAAGCTGCGTTCAGATAGGGAAATACAATGTGACAGTACATTTCGGCTGGCCGCGGGCAATAATCGTGAATCGACATCATGATAGATTTGACAGGCCAATTCCCAAGCGGTTGCCGGCGCGGTTTCTAGGGCGGCAATTATCTGTGCCTCGCGTGCGTGGCGGTGGGTGACCAATTCGTCGATGCGATCATTGGGCGCGTGCACGACATCGCCGTGGCCCGGTAGCATCATTGACCATCGCGTGGTGCGTAATTTTGCGCAAGATGCCAGAAACTGGGTTAAATCGCCATCGGGCGGCGATACCATGGATGTGGCCCAGCCCATAATATGATCGCCGCTAAATAACATGTCCTCTAGCTGGAAACAAAGGTGGTTGGCCATGTGCCCCGGTGTGTGATGGGCGCGAATGGTCCAGCCGTTTGCTGTTATCAGGTCTTGATCGTTTAGATAAATATCTGGGACAAAACTGTGATCAATCCCTTCGCCACCGCCATCATAGCCTGCGCGTTCAAGGGCCTGCATCGTGGCGCTTTGACCGGCTTTGGCGGTGCCAAAGGCATAGATTGGCGCGTTGGTCCGTTCAGATAGTCGCCGTGCCAAGGGGGAATGATCCAAGTGTGCGTGGGTAACGAAAATATGGCTGATCCGATCCGGACCATCTGTTGCGGCCAAAATTGCCTGTAAATGATCGTCATGATCTGGGCCTGGATCCAGCACCGCGATGTCGCCCTGTTGGCTGCCTATAATATAGGTGTTGGTGCCATGATATGTCATCGGGGATGGGTTCGGTGCCGTGATACGCTGCACCATGGCGGTGATTGCAATCGCTTGGCCGGTTTTGGGATCATAATCAGTCATTTCGCTTTGCCTTTCCTCGCAGCTAGGATAGTTCTAGCAATATGTTCGACTGGATCAAACGATATCTGCCAAAACGGCTATATTGGCGGGCGGCGCTGATTTTGGTGCTGCCAGTGTTTTTGTTGCAGCTGTTGGTCAGTTTTGTGTTCATTCAGCGCCATTTCGACGGGGTGACAGAACAGCTGACCAATGCGGTTGTAACAGAATTGGGGTATATCCACGGCCTGCTGGACAACAACCAGCCCGATGCGGCCATCGCCCTAGCACAGGGATTGGGAATAACGGTTACGCGCACTGAAAATCCACAGATTGACGAAACACGGCGGTTTTATGATCTGACCGGCTTGGTCGTGTTGCGCGAATTACAGGCGCTACCGTCAATTCGTGCGATTGATCTGCCCAACGATTCCCGTGTTAATCTGGTGATGCAAGTGGGGTCAACCACCGATGAGATCCGTTATTATGATATTGGTTTTTCGCGCCGCAGGGTGTCGGCGACGAATCCGCACCAATTGATTGTGAACATGGTTTTCTTTGGTGTGTTGTTTACGGTGATTGCGTTTTTCTATCTTAGGAATCAGTTGCGGCCCATCACCCGTCTGGCCGCCGCGGCCGAAGCCTTTGGCCGCGGGCAATCCGTCCCCTACAGACCCTCAGGTGCGGTCGAAGTGCGTGCCGCGGGCCAATCATTTTTGGATATGCGCGCGCGGATTGATTGCCATATCGAACAACGCACACTGATTTTGTCGGGCATCAGCCATGATTTACGAACGCCGCTGACACGATTGAAACTGGGGCTATCGTTTCTGGATCCACAAACACGTGCGCCATTGGAACAAGACGTCGAAGATATGCGTGTTTTGTTGGATGAGTTTTTGATCTTTGCCAAGACTTTTGGGGATGATCAAACAGATGCGGAAACGATTGATTTACGCGCCTTTCTGGACGAGGTGTCCGAGGATGTGCGGCGCATGGGGTATCAAATCAATATTTTACCAATTGATGGAATGCCACAGGCCCAGTTTCGCAAAACTGCGATCAAACGGGCGTTGGAAAATGTGATCAACAATGCCTTTCGTTATGCAAAGACTGTTGAATTATCGGTGGTTGTGCGGCCGAAATATCTGGCCTTTGTTGTCCAAGACGATGGACCGGGGATTGACGAACACGATTACGCCGAGGCGTTAAAACCGTTTAGCCGGTTGGATCCGTCACGCAATCAAAATCGTGGCACTGGCGTTGGTTTGGGCCTGCCAATCACGGCTGATATCGCGCGCGCGCATGGGGGCCGGTTGGAATTGGGACGGTCGGCAACCTTGGGCGGATTAAGTGCAAAAATTGTATTGGGCCAATAGCCAGTTGATC
>Ga0181556_1000375_pt1 | contig 48077 bp, 44 predicted proteins | sample 011ome_14_FD_148651 | JGI IMG/M metagenome (GOLD analysis project Ga0181556, IMG submission 148651) | Coastal salt marsh microbial communities from the Groves Creek Marsh, Skidaway Island, Georgia - 011505AT metaG (spades assembly) | ecosystem: Environmental > Aquatic > Marine > Intertidal zone...
AAGATATCGGGGGTTTGCTGGTGCCCAGGAGAGGACTCGAACCTCCACATCGTTGCCAATACTAGCACCTGAAGCTAGCGCGTCTACCATTCCGCCACCTGGGCAGGTGCGTCGTGAGGGCGATTTAGGGGGAAGTGGCGGCGCTGTCAATGTCAATCGCGTGTGGGATCGTGGTATTCTTTGGCCGAACTATACAAGAAGTTAAGGATGTTGCGTCTTGTCTGACAGGGACAGGACGCGTAAACCCTGTTTCATTGAATACAATGAGGCTGCACCATGTCCAAGCTTGTCACGATTTTCGGCGGTTCCGGTTTTGTCGGACGCTACATTGCCCGCCGTTTGGCGAAAGAGGGTTGGCGTATTCGCGTCGCCGTCCGTAATCCGAATGAAGCGATGTTCGTGCGCCCTTACGGTGCGGTCGGTCAGGTCGAGCCTGTTTTTTGCAATATCCGTGACGATGCCTCTGTCGCCGCTGTGCTAAACGGAGCCGATGCGGTTGTGAACTGCGTCGGCGTTCTCGCTGAAACGGGCAAGAATACATTTGCCGCCGTGCAGGCCGAAGGTGCCGAGCGGATCGCGCGTATGGCCGCTGCTGCTGGTGTGTCGCGGATGGTGCATATCTCTGCGATTGGCGCTGATGCTGATTCTGCGAGTGAATATGCACGGACAAAAGCGGCTGGCGAAGCGGGCGTTTTGGCGCATATGCCAAGCGCTATGATCTTGCGTCCGTCTGTGATTTTCGGGTCAGAAGACGAATTTTTCAACCGCTTTGCTGGGATGAGCCGCATGGGTCCAATCCTGCCAATTGTCGGCGCGGATACAAAATTCCAGCCTGTTTATGTTGACGATATTGCGGCCGCTGCAGTGATGGGTGTCGATGGCAAAGCTGCTGGTGTTTACGAGCTGGGCGGGCCTGACGTGCAGACGATGCGCGAATTGATGCACACCATGTTGGGTGTGGTTCAGCGTCGTCGCTTGGTTTTGAATATCCCGTTTGGGATCGCTAAGATCATGGCGTTTGGATTTAAGGTTGCGCAGGTTTGCTCGTTTGGGATCATCAAAGCGCCGATCACCAAGGATCAGATCGCGAATTTGCGGGTTGATAATGTGGTTGCCGAGGGTGCCAAAGGATTTGACGCGCTGGGCATTCATCCAACCGCGATGGGCGCTGTTTTGCCTGACTACCTCTGGCGTTTCCGCCCGTCCGGACAGTATGCGGCGATCAAAAATTCTGCAAAAAATCTGCGGAATTCCTAAATGGACGCCTCTACGACGCTCGTCTCTGCCTTTCTAGGTTTGCTAGAAGGGCTGACAGAGTTCATCCCTGTATCATCAACGGGCCATATCTTGTTGGCGGGCCATTTTCTTGGCTTTGAGAGTGCAGGCAAGACGTTTGAGGTGGTCATTCAACTGGGTGCTGTACTCGCGGTTTTGACAATTTATGCAGGTCGCCTTTGGCCGATTTTCCGCGATGCGCCGCATAACGCCGATGCGCGTCGCACGATTTATTCGGTGCTGATTGCCTTCCTGCCTGCTGTCTTTATCGGCGTTTTGGCGCATGATTTCATCAAGCATGTTCTGTTTGAGACGCCAAAGCTAATTGCTATCATGCTGATATTGGGTGGAATTGTTCTGGTCTACATCGACCGCTTTGCCCCCGAGCCACGCCATGATGATGCGCTAAAGTTTCCGATCCCGATGGCCTTGGCGATTGGGTTTATCCAATGTCTCGCAATGATTCCGGGAACGTCGCGCTCTGGTGCGACGATTGTGGGGGCTTTGATGCTTGGGGCGAGTAAACGGTCGGCGGCGGAGTTTTCGTTTTTCTTGTCGATGCCAACTATGGCGGGCGCGTTTGCCTATGACCTTTATAAGAACCGCGATATTTTGGATGTGAGTGCGATCAATGAGATCGTGGTTGGGTTTGTTTGCGCGTTTATTGCGGCAGTTTTGGTTGTGAAGTGGCTTTTGGGCTACGTCAGCAAGAATGGATATGCGTTGTTCGGCTGGTGGCGAATCATCGTGGGCGCTGTTGCTTTTGTGGCGCTTTCATTGGGTTATTGAGTATATAGGTAACCTATGCTGTCCTATTTTCAGCGGAAATTTGCAAATAGGGTCCGAGAGACTGACAAAAACAGCCAATTAGGTCAGTAGTACTGACTTTTCATTTCTCGCGACCCACACTAGAACACCTTCAAGTGTTTCAGGAGGGGACTGCGCAATGGCTGGTCAGAAGATGTTGAAGTTCGTGAATGTAGAGCGTGACATGCCAGAGAAGCGTGTCCCAAATCTACGCAACAAAGACTTTGATGAGATTTACGCACAGTACGCGACCGACAAGGCCGCAGAGCAGGCGAGCCGGTGTAGCCAGTGTGGCGTGCCTTATTGCCAGTCGCATTGCCCGCTTCAGAACAACATTCCTGATTGGCTTCGTCTGACTGCCGAGGGCCGCTTGGAGGAAGCTTATGAGCTATCTCAGGCAACCAACACATTCCCAGAGATTTGCGGACGTATTTGCCCACAGGACCGCCTGTGCGAAGGTAACTGTGTGATCGAGCAATCGGGCCACGGCACCGTCACCATTGGGGCTGTCGAAAAGTATATCACTGATACCGCTTTTGCGGAAGGTTGGGTCAAGCCAATCCGCCCTTACGCAGAGCGCGCCGAGAGCGTTGGTATTATTGGCGCGGGCCCCGGTGGACTTGCGGCGGCTGACATGCTGCGCCGTCAGGGCGTGCAGGTTACCGTCTACGATCGCTATGATCGCGGGGGCGGTTTGCTGACTTACGGTATTCCCGGTTTCAAGCTGGAGAAAGATATCGTCATGCAACGTATGGCGCAGCTGGAAGAGGGCGGCGTTGAGTTTGTGATGAATTGTAACGTCGGCGAAGACCTGACGTTTGATGCTATTCGCGGGAAACATGATGCGCTGTTGATCGCAACTGGCGTCTATAAAACAAGGGACTTGGACCTTGCTGGCAACGAGGCCGACGGCATTGTCCGCGCGATTGACTATCTGACCGCAAGCAACCGTGTCTCATTTGGCGATGTGGTTGAAGAATACGAGAGCGGCGAGCTGAATGCCAATGGCAAGCGCGTTGTCGTCATCGGTGGTGGTGACACTGCGATGGACTGTGTGCGCACGGCGATCCGTCAGGGCGCTGAAAGCGTAAAGTGTCTGTATCGTCGTGACCGCGCCAACATGCCTGGATCGCAGCGTGAAGTTCAGAACGCTGAAGAAGAAGGCGTTGAATTCGTTTGGCTGTCTGCCCCTGCCGGGTTTGAGGGCGATGCGGTGACTGGCGTGAACGTGCAAAAGATGCGCCTTGGTGCACCTGATGCGACGGGTCGCCAGATGCCAGAATTGATCGTCGGCGCGGATTATGTTGAGCCTGCCGATTTGGTTGTAAAAGCGCTTGGTTTCGAGCCAGAAGACCTGCCTGCCCTTTGGGGTGTCGAAGGCTTGGAAGTGACCCGTTGGGGCACAATCAAGGCCGAGTTTACGACAGGTCAAACGAGCCTTGAGGGTGTGTTTGCGGCTGGTGATATCGTGCGCGGTGCGTCGTTGGTTGTATGGGCGATCAAGGATGGTCGTGATGCTGCTGAGGCGATCTTGACCTACCTGAACCAAGTTGAAGCTGTCGCCGCCGAGTGAGTCACTAAGCGTGCACAATATGTGCACCAGACGTACACCGAAATGTGCACCCGAAAACCGCAATAGGTCAGCAAAGCTGATACGGAGAGTGAAGAATGTCTAAACATCTGATCGCCACCTTGATTGGCCTACTTCCTGTTGCGGGCAATGCGCAGACATTTCCTGTGCCCGATGGCTGCGAGGGTGTTGTCACCGTCCAGCAAAAGGGATGTCTGGTTGTGAACGTCTGGCAGTGTTCTGCCGACGCTGAGGGCGACAAATGGATCGCGCTGTTTTCCGAGGCGGGTTTGTATTCCGTGCAGCACATTGACCGCGAATTTCAATGGCTCGAATCCTTTAAGGTGACTGGCAACGAAAAGCTGGTACTGCCCGCGCCGGATCCTGCATCAATGACAGAGTTGCTGGAGAACGGTTTGGACACTTATGAATTTGTGATCGACAAAAACAGCGGTCCAGAGCGCACCGTCGGATTTGATACGTTGACTGGCGTTGAGACCGTGATTGACGGTGAGCCGCTTTTGCAGACCGAATATGAAGGTCAAACACTGGCCGAGGATGGAACGGTGATCGACAATAGTGGTGGCCGTCAGTGGGTCAGCGCAAAACATCGGTTATTCTTCTTTGGTGAAAGCTGGGATGCGGGGAACCCCGACGCGACGATCGATTTGTCGCCTGTCGAGTTTATCTATCCAGATGAAGCGGGTTTCTTTTCCGAGAAGCCGAAGTTTGAATGTGGCGTGATTGAATCGAGCTTTGCTGGATGAGATCAGCCGCGATCATAGGTTTGATGTTCGCGCCGATCGGCATGCAAGCGGCGGAGTTCCAACTCCCTGCGGGCTGTAATGCCTATCTGACAGTGCATGATGCAAGCTGTCAGGTGGATCACCATTTCCGCTGTGAAGGTGACGCTGAGGGCATCCAACGCCGTGTCACGCTTTCGGAAGACGGCATGACGTTTATGGGGCAAATCGATCCGGAAACCCAGTGGATTGAAAGCTTTCACGCGCTCAGTGGACATACAGAGGTTTTAGAGTCTAATCCCGCTGATCCCGCGTCTTTTTCGGCATTGATTGCGACGGGTGATGACGATTTTGACTTATATACCAGCTCAAAAGAGATCGGTCGCACGCGTTATATCGGCAACGATCATCTGACGGGCCGCACCGTTGAAATTGACGGCGTGACGTTAGAGGAAACAGCCTATGCGCTGACGGCCTATAGTCCTGAAGGCGTGGAGCAGTGGACTGTGCAGGGCAACGAGTTCATTAGCCGCGACTGGCGCATGTTTTTATCCGGACCGGGCGTCGTGACGACGCCGACAGAGAAATTCGAGAAAGACGGCACACCTGTAGAATTTATCTTCCCAGGTGAGGCCGGATTTCTGACTACCAAACCCAAGCACGGCTGCGGCGTTATGATGTCCCAAGCCCCCGAATTGCAGGAGTATTCCAATGACCACATTTGATCAAAACTGGGTTGAGGCCGAAGAGGCAAAGCGCAAGTGGATGGCCGAGAATGGCCTGTATGCCGCCGAAGATGAGCATAGCTCTTGCGGCGTTGGCCTTGTCGTCTCTATCGATGGCAAAGCGTCGCGTTCTGTAGTCGAAAAGGGCATTAACGCACTGAAGGCCGTTTGGCACCGTGGGGCTGTTGATGCGGACGGGAAAACCGGTGACGGTGCTGGTATCCACGTCCAAATTCCTGCGCCATTCTTTTACGATCAGGTACGTCGCACAGGTCACGAGCCTGCGATGGATAAGCTGATTGCCGTTGGTCAGGTGTTCCTGCCGCGCACCGATTTTGGCGCACAAGAACGTTGCCGCACGATTGTTGAGACCGAAGTTTTGCGCATGGGTCATTACATCTACGGCTGGCGCCATGTGCCTGTGGATAACTCTGTCCTGGGTGATAAGGCGAACGCGACACGCCCCGAGATCGAGCAGATTTTGATCCGCAACGAAAAAGGAATTGATGACGAGCAGTTCGAGCGCGAGCTGTATATCATCCGCCGCCGTATCGAAAAAGCGACTGCGACAGTGAACGGGTTCTATATCTGTTCGTTGTCCTGCCGTTCCATTATCTACAAGGGTATGATGCTGGCCGAGCAGGTCGCGGAATTCTATCCTGATCTGATGGATGAGCGGTTTGAATCCGCGTTCGCAATTTACCACCAGCGCTATTCCACAAACACATTCCCGCAGTGGCATTTGGCCCAGCCTTTCCGCATGCTCGCGCACAACGGTGAGATCAATACGCTGAAGGGCAACGTCAACTGGATGCGCTCGCACGAGATCCGCATGGCGTCGTCAGCGTTTGGTGATCGCGCCGAAGATATCAAGCCGATCATTCCTGCGAATGCGTCGGATTCCTCCGCATTAGACTCTGTTTTCGAAGTTCTGGTTCGTGCTGGCCGTAATGCGCCAATGGCGAAAACCATGCTGGTTCCAGAGGCTTGGTCGCAGCAGGCGATTGAGATGAAGCAATCGTGGCAAGACATGTACGGCTATTGCAATGCAGTGATGGAGCCATGGGATGGCCCTGCTGCGCTGGCGATGACCGATGGTCGTTGGGTTTGTGGCGGTCTTGACCGTAACGGCTTGCGGCCACTGCGTTATGTTGTGACGGGCGACGGCCTTTTGGTGGCTGGGTCCGAGGTCGGCATGGTGCCTGTGAATGAAGCGACTGTTGTTGAAAAAGGCGCGCTTGGTCCAGGGCAGATGATTGCCGTGGATATGAAGGAAGGTCGTCTGTATCGCGACGAAGAGCTGAAAGATAAGCTCGCTGCGGCCCAGCCATTCGGCGAATGGGTCGAGAAGGTTGTCGATCTCAACGATATGATGCGCGACGTTGATGAAAAGGCCGTATTTAGCGGTGCTGAATTGCGCAAGCGTCAGGTTGCCGCTGGTTATTCCATTGAAGAGCTAGAGCAGGTTCTGGCGCCGATGGCTGAGGACGGCAAGGAAATGATCGCCTCCATGGGTGATGATACGCCAAGTGCGGTTCTGTCGAAGCAATATCGTCCGCTATCTCACTTCTTCCGTCAAAACTTCTCTCAGGTGACGAACCCGCCAATCGATAGTTTGCGCGAAAGCCGCGTGATGTCTCTTAAGACCCGCTTCGGGAACCTTAAGAACGTGTTGGATGAAGATGGGTCCCAGACCGAAATTTTGGTTCTCGAAAGCCCGTTTGTTGCCAACGCCGAATTTGACGAAATGATGAAGCATTTCGGTGAAACAGTGACTGTTATTGACTGTACCTTTGTCAAAGGCGCGGATTCGATGCGTCAGGGCCTAGAGCGTATTCGCGCAGAGGCCGCTGATGCGGTGTCTTCAGGTGCGGGCCATATCGTTCTGACCGACCAGCATCAGTCTGAAGAGCGTATTGGCATGCCCATGATTTTGGCAACGAGTGCAGTGCATTCGGGTCTGACGGCAAAGGGGTTGCGCACGTTCTGTTCGCTCAACGTCCGTTCTGCCGAATGCGTTGATCCACATTACTTTGCCGTGCTGATCGGCTGTGGTGCGACCACTGTTAACGCCTATTTGGCGCAGGACAGTATTGCGAACCGTGTTGAACGCGGATTGATTGAAGGCACGCTTCTGGCGGCTGTGCATCGCTATAAGGCTGCGGTTGATGCAGGTCTGTTGAAGATCATGTCGAAGATGGGAATTTCGGTTCTGTCGTCTTATCGCGGTGGTCTGAACTTTGAGGCTGTTGGTCTGAGCCGTGCGATGGTTGCCGAGTATTTCCCCGGCATGCAGTCGCGTATTTCAGGGATCGGGACGACTGGTATTCAGACGAAGACCGAGGAAGTGCACGCCCGCGGTTGGCAGGGGCAAACGGATGTCTTGCCAGTTGGTGGTTTCTACAAGTCCCGTCGTTCGGGTGAGAAGCACGCGTGGGAAGCGCAGACGATGCACATGTTGCAGGCGGCTTGCGCGAATGCGTCTTATAGTATGTGGAAGCAGTATTCCAAATCCATGCAGGCGAACCCGCCAATTCACTTGCGCGATTTGCTGGCGATTAAGCCGCTGGGCACAGCCGTTCCGATTGAAGAAGTAGAGTCTATTACGGCCATTCGTAAGCGTTTTGTCACGCCGGGCATGTCGCTGGGTGCGCTTTCACCTGAGGCGCATAAGACACTAAACGTCGCGATGAACCGTATTGGCGCGAAGTCTGACAGCGGTGAGGGCGGTGAAGATCCAGCGCACTTTAACCCAGAGCCGAACGGCGATAACCCTTCGGCGAAGATCAAGCAGGTTGCGTCTGGTCGCTTTGGTGTGACTGCGGAGTATCTGAACGCGTGCGAAGAGTTGGAAATCAAGGTTGCCCAAGGCGCAAAGCCGGGTGAGGGTGGTCAACTTCCGGGGATGAAGGTCACGGACCTGATTGCGCGCCTGCGTCACTCGACCAAAGGTGTGACTCTGATTTCGCCGCCGCCGCACCACGATATCTATTCGATCGAGGATTTGGCGCAGCTGATTTACGACCTCAAGCAGATCAACCCGCGCTGTAAGGTAACAGTCAAGTTGGTGGCGTCTTCTGGTGTTGGCACGATTGCCGCTGGTGTGGCCAAGGCCAAGGCCGATGTGATCCTGATTTCGGGTCACAATGGCGGCACGGGTGCATCTCCGGGCACGTCGATCAAATATGCGGGTCTGCCGTGGGAGATGGGTTTGACCGAAGCGCACCAAGTGCTTGCGATGAACAACCTGCGCGACCGTATCACATTGCGCACAGACGGTGGTTTGCGCACCGGTCGTGATATCGTCATGGCGGCGATGCTTGGTGCCGAGGAATACGGTATCGGCACGGCGGCGTTGATCGCGATGGGCTGTATCATGGTCCGTCAGTGTCAGTCGAACACTTGCCCAGTGGGTGTGTGTACGCAAGACGAAGCGCTGCGGAAGAAGTTTACGGGTAACGCCGATAAGGTTGTGAACCTGATCACCTTCTATGCTTCTGAAGTCCGTGAGATTCTCGCGTCTATCGGTGCGCGGTCCTTGGATGAGGTGATTGGTCGTGCGGACTTGCTGACACAGGTAAGCCGTGGGTCTGCCCATCTTGACGATCTGGATCTCAACCCGCTTTTGATCACGGTCGATGGGTCGAAGTCTATTGTCTATAACCGTGACAAGCCGCGGAACCCTGTCGATGATACGCTTGACGCACAGATCGTTCAGGATGCTGCGCGCTTCCTCAATGACGGTGAGAAGATGCAGCTTGATTATGCGGTGCAGAATACGCTGCGCACGATCGGGACGCGGACATCGAGCCACATTGTGCAGAAGTTTGGCATGCGCAACTCGTTGCAGCATGATCACCTGACGGTGAAGTTGCGTGGCTCTGCGGGTCAATCGTTGGGTGCCTTTGCTGCCCCTGGTCTGAAGCTGGAAGTGTCGGGCGATGCCAACGACTATGTTGGTAAGGGTCTGTCTGGTGGTTTGATTGTTGTGCGTCCGCCGATGAGCTCTCCTTTGGTGGCGGCTGACAACACGATTATCGGCAACACTGTTCTCTACGGCGCGACGGCTGGCTATCTGTTCGCAGCAGGTCGTGCAGGCGAGCGTTTCGCGGTGCGTAACTCTGGCGCGTCTGTGGTGATCGAGGGCTGTGGCACAAACGGTTGTGAATATATGACCGGTGGTGTGGCGGTGATCCTTGGGTCGATTGGCGCGAACTTTGGTGCGGGGATGACGGGCGGTATGGCCTATCTCTACGATCCAAAGGGGATGACTGACGACCTTATCAACATGGAAACACTGGTGACTTGCCCAGTGACCGTGGCGCATTGGGAAGAGCAGTTGCACGGTCTGATTACGCGTCACCACGTGGAATCCGGTAGTGTGAAAGCGGCGATGATTTTGCAGGATTGGGATACCGAAAAGGCCAACTTCGTACAGGTTTGCCCAAAGGAAATGCTGATTCACCTCAAGCATCCGCTGAGCATTGAAAAGGCGGCTATTCCCGCCGAATAAACACGAAAACATCGTTAGCAAATTAGAAACAACCAAGGCACATACGCCTTGGTTGTTTCTTTTTGTGGCGCATTTGGCCCAAATTTAAGTCAAATTGTTTCGTTACTTAGGGTCAACTTAAATTGACCTAAGGGCGGAATTCACCCGTGCCAACGAGCTATGTCGACCAGTTTTATTTAATCGACCCAGCGAACCCACCCAGCGTGGGGACGACCCTTACCCCTGTTTCTTATACACTTATTGATAACGACGACGACGGCGACATTGATCGTAGAGGTAACGATTCGATCAACGGGAGCGATGTTACCCGTGCTTGGGCTGGGGATACGGTGACCGTGAATTTGTCGGGCGGTGGCAGCATCACCTATGTTGGCACCACATTTTATATGGCGAACGGCGACCGCTATTTCACGCCTGATGATGGGCAAGTCTTGCAGGCCGGAACGTTTGCGAATTCAAGTTATGTCACGAACCAAGGCCCGCTGGATGTCGCTGATCTGGGGCCGCCGTGTTTTGTCGCCGGCACGCTGATTAAGACGCCAGACGGGCCGCGCTTGGTGGAGGATTTGTGCGAGGGCGATCTGGTCACCACGATGGACAACGGCGCGCAACCAATCTGTTGGGTCGGCAAGCGTACGGTTGCTGGCGCTGGTGATTTTGCCCCGATCCGATTTGCCAAAGGGGCGCTAGGCAATGACGCGCCGCTCCTTGTCTCACCACAACACCGGATGCTTATTGAGGGCTGGCGTGCGGAGCTCTTGTTCGGCGAGGATGCGGTGCTGGTCGCGGCAAAACATCTGGTGAACGCGGACACGGTCCATGTGCAGCCGATGCGCGAAGTGACCTACCATCACCTGCTTTTTGACGGGCATGAGATTGTGTATTCCAACGGTGCGCCGAGTGAAAGTTTTCACCCCGGTGAGACGATATTGGACGGCGATGAGGCGTTGCGCGCGGAAATCGCCGTACTGTTTCCAGAGCTGGATGAGGTCGGAAAAGGATGGGATCGGGTGTTGGCTCGTCCCATCATTAAAGCATTTGAAGCGAGGACATTGCAGGGGATGTAGGCTTGACCCAATAGCCCAACCCTGTGACTTATAGACCATGGCAAAAACCGCGAAACCCAAGAAGAGTCCCGCTCAGAAAACCGCACCGCGCCTTGGGCTGTGGCAGCGATTGACACGTCTGATTTGGCGGGCGGTCTTACTCGTAATTGCGGTCACGGCCTTTTTCACGCTGATTTACAAATTCATCAATCCGCCGACGACGCCCTATATGTTTTCCGAGAGCAGGCGCCTTGGCGGTGTGGCGCAAGAGTGGGTTTCGATGGATCAGATTGCCCCTGTGATGGCGCGCTCTGCGGTGGCTGCCGAAGACGCGAATTTTTGCCTGCATTGGGGTCTCGATGTAAAAGCGATTGAGGCCGCGATGGATGCCGGCGGCAATCGCGGTGCTTCGACGATCAGCCAGCAGGTGGTGAAGAACGTTTTCCTTTGGCAGGGCCGCAGTTGGGTGCGCAAATCAATTGAAGCGCTTTGGACACCATTGACCGAAGTGATCTGGTCAAAGCGGCGGATCTTGGAGCTTTACCTGAATGTCGCCGAGTTCGGGACTGGTGTGTTTGGCGTGCAAGCGGGGGCACAACACTACTTTGGCGTTGATGCTGCTGATTTGTCGGCGTTGCAGGCGGCGCGGTTGGCCGCCGTTTTGCCAGACCCGAAGGGGCGCGATGCCGCCAACCCGACCTCTTACCTGCGAAAGCGTACGAAATCGATCATGGACGGGGCCGCAACGATTGCAGCGGATGGTCGCGCCGGTTGCTTTGCCGACTGATCGCCCATTGAAAGACGGGCGCAGTTGCGGCATTGATGTGGGACCCAACCATCAGAAGAATTTGACAGATGAACCGCCTGTATCACTTCCCGCTTTCCCCATTTTCTCGCAAGGTGCGCCTTTCGCTCGCTGAAAAGCGGATCGAGGTGGAATTGGTCGAAGAGCGCTATTGGGAGCAAGACCCTGATTTTCTGCGCCGCAACCCTGCGGGTAAAGTGCCTGTTTTGAAGATGGGCAATCGCACGTTTGCCGATAGCACGGCGATTTGTGAATATCTGGAAGAGGCATACCCGACGCCCGCTTTACTGCCGAAATCACCCGAGGAACGGTATGAAGTGCGCCGTTTGGTGGCTTGGTTTGATGATAAGTTTCATGCCGAGGTGACAACGAAATTGATCGGCGAGCGGGTGTTCCGCAAGATTATGGGCACGGGGTATCCTGATAGCACGAATGTGAAAACGGGTGCGCGGGCGATCAAGTATCATTTGGATTATATGGCCTCTCTTTTGGAGCAGCGCCGTTGGTTGGCGGGCAATGAAATGTCGCTCGCGGATTTCGCAGCTGCGGCACAATTATCCTGTTTAGACTATATTTCTGACGTCGATTGGAACCGATCCGAGGTCGTGAAAGATTGGTATGCCAAGATCAAATCGCGCCCTGCGTTCCGGTCGTTGCTGGCCGATCAGGTTCCGGGTTTCTTGCCGCCGCGCCACTACGCTGACCTCGATTTCTAAGATCAGATGGCCGACCTACAGCAACGCTTGGTCGACTATGCGCAAGAGGTAGGGTTCGCGAAAGTCGGGTTTTGCAGGCCCGATGCTGTGCCCGAATTGCCAAATAGGTTAGCCGCGTTTGTGGATGCTGGGATGCACGGTCAAATGGGCTGGATGGCCGAGCGCATGAATTGGCGCGCGAGTGCGGCGGCGCTTTGGCCCGAGGCGAAGACCGTGATTATGCTGGCCGAGAGTTACACGCCCGCGCATGATCCGTTGGCTGTTTTTGCGCGCGGCGATGCGGGGGCGATTTCGGTTTATGCCCAGAATAGAGACTATCATGACATCGTGAAGAAGCGGTTGAAGAATGTCGGGCGCTGGTTGATTGCGCAGGACCCTAAGGCCGAGATCAAGGTGTTTGTTGATACCGCGCCTGTGATGGAAAAACCATTGGCGCAGGCGGCTGGAATTGGCTGGCAGGGCAAGCATACGAATTTGCTCGCCCGCGATTTGGGGTCTTGGTTTTTCCTTGGTGCAATTTTTACGACACTAAAATTCGAGACTAACACAGAGGAAGTAAGCCATTGTGGGTCTTGCACGGCCTGTTTGGATGTGTGTCCGACGGAGGCATTTCCAGCACCGTATCAATTGGATGCGCGGCGGTGCATTTCGTATCTCACGATCGAGCATAAAGGGCCTGTTGATCTGGAATTGCGGGCAAAGATGGGCAGTCACATTTATGGCTGTGATGATTGCTTGGCGGCCTGTCCTTGGAACAAGTTTGCGGTGGAGGCGCGGGAGGTGCGCTATGCCGCGCGGGATGATTTGATTGCACCTCCTTTGTCGGAGTTGGCCGCGCTTGATGATGCGGCATTTCGCGAGAAATTTTCGGGGTCGCCGATTAAGCGGATCGGGCGAGATCGGTTTGTGCGTAATGTGGCTTATGCGATTGGGAATTCTGGTGATCAGGCTTTGTTAGGGTCTGTTTTATCACTGGTGAATGATGCGGATGAGGCTGTTTCGGATGCAGCTCGTTGGGCGATTGAGAGGTTATCGTGATGCAGCCATTACGCGGGATTCTGTTCAAGGTTTTGTCGGTCGTCGTGTTTGTCGGCATGGCCAGTTTGATCAAGGCAACGTCGGGCGATGTGCCGCCAGGGGAGGCGGTGTTTTTCAGATCAATTTTTGCGCTGCCTGTGATTGTGGCTTGGCTGATTATGCGTGGTGAGTTGCGGCACGGGTTGGAGGCCAAGAACCCGATGGGCCATGTTTGGCGTGGGGTTGTAGGCACCACGGCGATGGGGCTGGGCTTTGCTGGCCTTGGGCTTTTGCCGCTGCCTGAGGTGACAGCGATTGGTTATGCCGCGCCGATCCTCGTGGTCGTGTTTGCGGCGATGTTTTTGAACGAAGAGGTGAAGGCGTTTCGCTTGTCTGCCGTGGCGTTGGGCATGGTTGGAGTGATGATCGTTTTGTCGCCCCGATTGTCGGTTGGCTCCGCGATGGGCACGGCAGAGACCTTGGGCGCGGTTGTCGTGTTGATGGGGGCTGTTTGTGCGGCCCTCGCGCAGGTGTTTGTGCGCAAGTTGGTCAATACCGAAGGCACGGCGGCGATTGTGTTTTGGTTCTCGGTCACGGCGACGTTGATGTCATTGTTGAGCCTGCCTTGGGGCTGGGCCATGCCAAGCGTTTCGACGTTTTTGATGCTCGCCTTGGCGGGGCTCTTGGGTGGCGTGGGGCAGATTTTGCTGACGTCGAGCTACCGCTATGCGGATGCGTCACTGGTGGCCCCCTTTGAATATACGTCGATGATTCTGGCGCTGGGCGTCGGGTATTTTGTGTTTGGCGAAGTGCCCACGATGACCATGATCGCGGGTGCCTGTGTGGTGATTTTTGCGGGGCTTTTGATTATCTGGCGCGAACGGTCGCTGGGGTTGCAGCGGGCGCAGCAGCGTAAGGCGATGGGGCATGTTGGGGGGAAGTAGGAAATTTTTGCCAATTCTGTTATAGAGGTCGCAATGGAGGAAACACATCATGTCTGCACAACCACGAGAAATGATCCAAGACCCCGACCATAAGGCCACCTATGCCCACGATTTGGCTTTGAGGCCGAGTGAAGCGACTTTAATCTTGCAGGCCCGCAAGCGGGACCGTGCTGAGGCTATCCGGACTAAGGAATTCTTGCGGATTGAACGGGGTATCGAGGCTTAGCTTCTACGATAGAAAAGCCCTCCAATATTTGTGGGGCTTTTGATTATCTGGGGGAGCAGGAGTTAGGGAGACAACGCGCCAAGCAGCGTAAGGCGATGAGTCATGCTTCTTGCCTACTCGTTTCTTTCACATCGGGGCTTTCAAATAGTACTTCTTTTTTCAATGTGAAATTTGACAGTTCTGATTTTGTGAAGTCGTTTTCAACGAGATCAGTGTTCCAGCTTCCAAACTATCTAATGCTATGCCCTTTTGCGGCGACGTCTTTGCCAAACTAGATTTTGTCGTTGGGGAAAGTAATTTTGTAGATGACAAATTGAAATTGTGACAATGCGGTCCCCTTGAAAGCAAAGGGGCGCCGAAGCGCCCCGATATATTACGCCCGCACCAGCTTTTCGTAGCTCGCTGAGATATCGAGCGCCATAGCCCCGACTTCGAAGTTGTAGTCGCCGATTTGGCCTACCGGCGTGACTTCGGCGGCGGTGCCTGTGAGCCAGCATTGCTCGAAGCCTTCGAGCTCTTCTGGCATGATGTGGCGTTCGATGACGTTGATGCCTTTCTCGCGCAGCATGTCGATCACCGTCTGGCGGGTGATGCCGTTGAGGAAGGCGTCGGGGGTTGGCGTGTGCACTTCGCCGTTTTTGACGAAGAACATGTTGGCCCCTGTCGCCTCTGCCACGTAGCCGCGGTAGTCGAACATGAGCGCGTCAGAGCAGCCTTTGGCCTCGGCTGCGTGCTTGGACATTGTGGCGATCATGTAGAGGCCTGCAGCTTTGGCTTGGGAGGGGGCGCATTCAGGGGACGGGCGTTTCCATTTGGCGATGTCGAGTTTCGCACCTTTGGTTTTTGCGTCGCCGTAGTAGTTGCCCCATTCCCAGACGGCGATTGCGAGGTGGACGGGGTTACGTTTTGCCGCGACGCCCATGTCTTCGCCAGAGCCGCGCCATGCGACGGGGCGCACGTAGGCGTCTGTAAGGCCGTTTGCCTTGAGGGTTTCCATTTTGGCGGCTTCGATTTCTTCCACGGAGAACGGGATTTCGAAGTCGATGAGGTTGGCGGATGTGTGGAGCCGTTTTGTGTGCTCAAGGGATTTGAAGATTTTGCCAGAATAGCAACGCTCGCCCTCGAACACGGAGGAGGCGTAGTGCATGGCGTGGGTCAGAATGTGCACGTTTGCGTCGCGCCATTCGATCAGTTTGCCGTCCATCCAGATTTTGCCGTCTCGGTCATCATATGCGCCAGCCATTGGTCGTCTCCCGTTTTGATTTGCATTCGTGTCGCAAATTGGTCCGTTTCGGACATAAAGTTGCGATAATTCCCAATTTGGCTACCTCTTGATTGTTGGAATGTCAACAAAGCTGACGTATTGTCGGCACAAGGATAGTTGCGAGGAACATGCTGATGGCCCAAAGCGGACAACCAACGACGGGGCAGAGCCTGCTGTTTTTGACAGACGAGCAGGTCCGTATTGGTATCGAGGCGATGTTCTTTGCCTACCGCGGGTTTACGGCCGATCCTGACAGAATTTTAACCACCAAGGCCTATGGTCGCGCGCATCATCGGGCGATCCATTTTATTCATCGCAGTCCCGGAACGACGGTGAATAACTTGCTGGCGATACTTGGTGTTACAAAACAATCGCTTAATCGTGTGTTGCGCAGTTTGATTGCAGACGGTTTAGTCTCTAGCACGGTTGGCAAGGCTGATAAGCGTGAACGTCATTTGCATTTGACGGCCGCGGGGGCTGCGCTTGAGCGGGAGTTGTCGGATGCACAGCGTGATCGGATGCGGTCAGCGTATCGGGCGGCGGGCCCTGAGGCGGTCGCGGGGTTCCGCGAGGTCTTGGAGGCGATGATGGATGAGGAAATGCGCCACCACTATAGGGCGATGAAGGATAGACCGGAATGATGGCTGACGACGCACATTTGCTGATTGTTGACGATGATGAGCGTATTCGGGGCCTATTGCAGAAGTTCCTCGTGCGTTCCGGTTTTCTGGTGACGACGGCACGCGATGCCGCGCATGCGCGGCGGATTTTGTCGGGGTTGGAGTTTGATCTGATCGTGCTTGACGTTATGATGCCTGGTGAAGATGGGATCACGCTATGCCGTGATTTGAGGCAGAAGATTACCACGCCGATCATGTTGTTGACGGCGAAGGCCGAGACGGGTGACAGGATTTCTGGGCTTGAGGCGGGAGCCGATGATTATCTGGCCAAGCCGTTTGAGCCCAAGGAATTGCTGCTGCGGATCAACGCGATTTTGCGCCGTGTGCCGATGGCAGAGCCTGCTGTGGTCGCACCCAAGGTGTTGAACCTTGGCCCTGTCCGCTATGACATTGAACGCGGCGAGATGTGGGAAGGTGACGCCCAAGTCCGCCTGACGTCGACTGAGGGACAGTTGATGAAGATTTTCTCTGCCGCGCCTGCGACTGCGATTAGCCGTGGAAAATTGGTTGAGGAATTGAGCCGATCTGGCAGCCAGACCCAAGAGCGGGCTGTTGACGTGCAGATCACGCGGCTAAGGCGCAAGATAGAGGCCGATCCCAAACAGCCCCGCTATTTGCAGACAGTGCGGGGCGAGGGCTATATGTTGGTCGCTGACTGATCTGATTTTCGAGAGGCGAGCTTATGACCACTGCATTGATTACCCATGACGCTTGCTATGACCATGTGACGCCTCCAGGGCATCCTGAACAGGTTGCCCGTTTGGATGCGGTTTTGGGTGCGCTCAAGGACATGGATTTGCGGCGTGTGAAAGCACCGCTGGGGGCGGAGGATGATATCCTGCTCGCCCATCCGAAGGCGCATATCACCAATATTCGCGATGCTGCGCCCGAGAGCGGGTGGCGGTCATTGGATGCCGATACACATATGTCGGTCGGCACGTTAGAGGCCGCGTTCCGCTGTGTTGGTGGTGTTGTGCGTGCTGTTGATCTGGTGCTGGAAGGTGAGGTGAAGAACGCGTTTGTCGCGATGCGCCCACCGGGACACCATGCCGAGCGCGAGACGCCGATGGGGTTTTGTTTCTTTGGCAACGTGGCGATTGCGGCGAAATATGCGCTGGAGCATCACGGGCTCAAGCGGGTCGCGATTGTGGATTTTGACGTGCATCATGGGAATGGTACGCAGGATCTGGTCGAGGATGATCCTCGTATTCTGTTTTGCTCTACGCATCAAAGCCCACTGTATCCCGGAACAGGGGCCGCGCATGAAACGGGTGTTGGAAATGTGCTCAACTGTCCGTTGCCAGATGGGGCAAGATCAAAGGCGTTTCGTGATGTGATGGAGCGCGTGGTGCTGCCGCGTGTTGATGCGTTTTCTCCTGAACTTCTGATCATCTCCGCAGGATTTGATGCACATCGCGATGATCCATTGGCGGGGATGAATTTGGTTGAGGATGATTTTGCTTGGGTGACTGAAAAGTTGTGCGATCTTGCGGATCGTCATTGCAAAGGGCGCGTGGTATCCAGCCTAGAAGGCGGCTATGATTTGGCCGCGTTGGGGGCTAGTGCTGCCGCCCATGTGAATGTTTTGAGGGAGAGATCAACATGTCAGAAACAGTTGGCGCCATGAGTTTTGAGCAGGCGATTGCAGAATTGGAAAAGGTCGTGGGCCAGTTGGAGCGGGGCGATGTCGCGCTTGATGAGAGCATTGCGCTTTATGAACGCGGGGCCGCGTTGCGCAAGCGGTGTCAGGACAAGTTGAAAGAGGCCGAAGAGAAGGTTGCCAAGCTGACGCTGGATGGTGATGGCAATGCCACTGGGACAGCTCCTCTGGATGCCTGAACTGCCGAAATTTGAGGTCACGCGGGTTGAGGATTTGACCCGAAAGCCGTTTGCAGAGGCACTGGCCAATGCGGCAGCGGCAGCGCAGGGGCGGATTGAATTCTCGCTCTTGCAATTGAGCGGCCCAATCCCAGATGCGATGAAATATGCGACGGCGGGCGGTAAGGGTCTACGCGCCTTTTTGGCGATGGAATCTGCGCGGTTGCATGGGTTTGACGGCGTTCGTGCGTCACCTGCTGCGGCTGCGATTGAGGCGTTGCATGCTTATTCGTTGGTGCACGATGACTTGCCGTGTATGGACGACGACGATTTGCGCCGTGGTCAGCCGACCGTGCATAGAAAGTGGGACGAGGCGACGGCCGTTCTGACGGGCGACGCGTTGCAGGCCTTGGCGTTTCAACTAATCGCACAAGCGGGTTGTCCTGCCGAGGCGCGGTTGAACCTTTCGGCGGCATTGGCGATTGCGGCGGGTGCGCATGGGATGGTTGGCGGGCAGGCGATGGATATTGCCGCCGAGACCGCTGACATGCCCCTGACGTTGGATGAAATTACAGAGCTGCAAGCTGGAAAAACAGGCGCGCTGATCCGTTGGTCTGCGATGGTTGGCCCGCGTATGGCGGGGCTTCATCATGATCCGCTAGATGTTTACGGCGACTGTCTTGGACTAGCGTTTCAGATCGCTGATGATGTGCTGGATGTTGAAGGCGATGCCGCCGAAGTTGGCAAGGCCGTTGGCAAAGATGCCGATGCTGGTAAGGCCACGTTTGTCACGCTTTTGGGTCTTCAGGGGGCAAAGGATCGTGCGACCCAATTGGTCGCAGAGGCGTGTGACGCATTGTCGTGTTATGGTGCTGAGGCCGAGACATTGAAAGAGGCGGCGCAGTTTGTTATCGCGCGGCGAAAGTAAGAGGCTAATATGACCAATCCAGTGACCCCCATTTTGGACCGCATTCAGTCGCCCGCCGATATGAAGTCTCTGACAGATCGCGAGTTGCGCAAGCTGGCAGATGAGGTTCGCGCCGAGACAATTTCGGCGGTATCGGTGACGGGTGGTCATTTGGGCGCGGGACTTGGGGTTGTTGAGTTAACGGTCGCACTTCACGCCGTGTTTGATGCTCCGAAAGACAAGATCATTTGGGATGTTTCGCACCAGTGTTATCCGCATAAGATTTTGACGGGTCGCAGGGACCGGATCCGCACGCTGCGGATGAAGGACGGCTTGTCTGGTTTCACGAAGCGGTCCGAGAGCCCCTATGATCCGTTTGGAGCGGCCCATTCCAGCACGTCGATTTCGGCGGCACTCGGCTTTGCCGTTGCGCGTGATCTGGGTGGTGATGGTGGCGACGCGATTGCTGTGATTGGTGACGGGTCGATGTCGGCGGGCATGGCCTATGAAGCAATGAATAACGCGGGCCATTTGGGCAAGCGGTTGATCGTAATTTTGAACGACAACGAGATGTCGATTGCGCCGCCTGTTGGGGCCATGTCGTCTTATTTGAGCCGCCTTTATGCTGGCGAGCCGTTTCAGGAATTGAAGGCCGCAGCCAAGGGCGCAGTTTCGCTTTTGCCCGAGCCATTCCGCGAGGGTGCGCGTCGTGCCAAGGATATGGTCAAGCATATGACTGTTGGCGGGACGTTGTTCGAAGAGTTGGGCTTCTCGTATGTTGGTCCAATTGACGGACACGATATGGAGCAGTTGCTGCAAGTGCTGCGGACTGTGAAAGACCGCGCAACTGGCCCGATTATGATCCATGCGATCACAAAAAAGGGCAAGGGATATGCCCCTGCAGAGGCTGCGCGTGATCGCGGCCATGCGACTGGCAAGTTCAACGTTGTGACGGGCGAGCAGAAATCTGCGCCGTCCAATGCGCCGTCTTACACCAGCGTTTTTGCCGATACTTTGCTGAAATATGCAGCAATAGACCCCAAAATTTGCGCTGTGACAGCTGCGATGCCAGATGGCACGGGCCTAAATAAATTTATGGAGCGCTATGCCTCGCGTTGCTTTGATGTGGGGATTGCCGAGCAGCACGCAGTGACCTTTTCTGCCGGACTTGCCGCTGGGGGTATGCGTCCGTTTTGTGCGCTGTATTCGACGTTCCTACAACGGGGCTATGATCAGGTTGTGCATGATGTAGCGATCCAGCGTTTGCCTGTCCGCTTCGCAATTGATCGCGCGGGGCTGGTGGGTGCCGATGGCGCGACCCATGCCGGCGCGTTTGATATTGCGTTTCTCGCTAACTTGCCCGGATTTGTTGTGATGGCCGCTGCTGACGAGGCTGAATTAGTGCGGATGGTGGCGACCGCTGCTGCCTATGACGATGGCCCGATCGCATTCCGTTTTCCACGTGGCGAAGGGGTTGGGGTGGAAATGCCGACCGATCCCGAAGTTTTGGAAATTGGCAAAGGTCGTATGATCCGCGAGGGGAAGCGTGTCGCGATCCTGTCGTTCGGGACGCGCCTGCAAGAGGTTGAGGCTGCGGCAGAGGCGCTGGGCGCAAAAGGGATTACGCCTACGATTGCCGACGCGCGATTTGCGAAGCCTTTGGACCGTGCGTTGATCCTAAAGTTAGCGGCTGATCACGAGGCATTGATTTGTATCGAAGAGGGCGCCGTGGGCGGGTTTGGGTCACATGTGGCGCAATTGCTGGCCGACGAGGGTGTCTTTGATCACGGCCTGAAATTCCGATCCATGGTTTTGCCTGATACATTCATCGACCAATCCAGCCCGCGCGATATGTATGACATGGCGGGGCTGAATGCGTCGGACATCGAGAAGAAGGTTCTCGAAGTCTTGGGTGTCGCAGTGATGGAAAAGCGCGCTTAATGTCTACTTTAGCGTGTTCAACCGCTCTTCGATAGCAACCAACTTGGCCATTACTTCATCGCGGTGGGCGTCAGTTGCTGCGACGTCCTCTTGGTGGTGCGCGTCTTGCATGGAGTTCACGATCAGGCCGACGAGAAGGTTCACAACCGCAAATGTCGTGACCAAGATGAACGGCAAGAAAAAGAGCCAAGCATAGGGGTAAACGTCCATGACAGGGCGCACGATGCCCATTGACCAGCTTTCAAGCGTCATGATCTGGAAAAGCGTATAGCCAGAGCGTCCGAGTGAACCAAACCACTCAGGAAATGAAGCACCAAAGAGTTTGGTCGTCATCACTGCGCCGATGTAAAACAATAAGCCCATGAGGAGGAAAACGGATCCCATACCAGGAAGGGCCGTGATGAACCCCTCGACAACACGACGAAGGGATGGTGCCACCGAGATCACGCGCAAAACGCGCAAAATTCTTAGCGCGCGCAGGACAGAGAACCCTTGCGCGCCGGGCACAAAAGCAACGCCGACGATGACAAAGTCGAAAATGTTCCACCCGTTGCGAATGAACTGCGACCGTTGGGCATAGATCTTTGCGGCGATCTCAAAGGTGAAGATCGCAAGGCATAGGGAGTCTAAGGCTGCAATCACACCACCCGCCTGCGCCATTATTTCTTGTGAAGTTTCGAGGCCCAACAGGATTGCATTTGCAATAATGACAGAAAGTAGAAACCGCCGAACGACAGGCTTATCGAGAAAGTCGCCAGTTTGCTTGCGAAGTGACATTGAGAGTCCCTGAATTGCTACCGTTTCCATATGGTCACGTCGCAGGCAAACGGCAAGGCAGGAGGCGTCCTTTAGCCTTCGACTTCGCGTGCGAGTAGTGCTTTCAGACCTGATTTGTAATCGGGGTAGAGTAGGTCCACACCAAGCTCAGTTTTGATCTTGTCGTTCCGCACCTTTTTGCTTTCAGCGTAGAAACTTCGCGCCATCGGGGTCATGTCTGCTGTCTCGTAATCAATTGCCTCTGGGATCGGCATTCCAAGCAATTTGGCGGCATAGGCGATGACGTCTTCTGGCGGTGCAGGGTCGTTGTCGCAGATGTTATAAATCGACCCTATATTAGGCTTTTTGATCGATGCGGCAAGGATGCGGGCGATGTCGGCGACGTGGGTTCGGCTGAAAACCTGTCCTTGCTTGATGACCCGTCGGGCCGTGCCGTTGCGTACCTTTGCGAACGGTCCCCGACCTGGACCGTAGATGCCAGCAAGGCGGAAGATGTGCAGCGGGAGGTTAGGGATGGATTGCCATGCGGCCTCTGCTTCCACTCGGGCGATGCCGCGTTTGGTGGCGGGGGTGAGCGGTGTTTCCTCGTCGACCCAGTCGCCATTGTGGTCGCCGTAAACCCCTGTTGTTGACAGGTAACCGACCCATTCGAATTGGCCTGTCCGCGCGGCGATTTCAGTCTCTAATTGGGCCAAAACGGGGTCGCCCGCGTCGTCTGGCCCAGCTGAGATGAGGATATGTGTCGCGGCGTTTAGCGCTGGGATCATATCCGCCCCCGGCCAAATGCGCGGTTCGATTCCTTCGTTCATCATGCGTACGGCTTTGTCCTCGTCACGTGTCGTGCCGATGATCCGCCAGTCTTGTGGGAGCAAAATGCGGGATAGGGCGCGGGCGGAATAGCCATGCCCAAAGGAGAGAAGCGTTTTTGTCATGAGGTTCCTAACGGCCCTTCCAAACGGGATCACGCTTTTCGGCGAATGCGCACGCACCCTCGGCCTGATCTTCGGATGAGTAAAGAATGTCGACGCTTGCCAATTGCCGACCTGTGACACGGTTCATCGCGTCCTGGAATTTACTGTCTTCCGCGTCGCGCACGATTTCCTTGATCGCGGCATAGACGAGAGGTGGGCCTGAGGCGATGAGGCGGGCCATGTCCCAAGCGGCGTCTTGCAGCTTGTCCGCTGGGTGAACGTGGTTAATTAGGCCCCAGCCGAGGGCCTCGGAGGTGTCGAACCAGCGCCCTGTGAGCAGCAGTTCCATTGCGATATGGTAGGGAATGCGCTTTGGTAGTTTGATGCTGGCCGCATCAGCGACGGTGCCAGACCGAATTTCGGGCAGCGCGAAAGTCGCGTGGTCAGCGGCGAGTATAATGTCGGCGGAAAGTGCAAGTTCGAGACCGCCACCGCACGCAATACCATTCACAGCGGCGATAACTGGCTTGTTCAGATCGCGGAGTTCTTGAAGGCCGCCGAAACCACCGATGCCATAGTCGCCATCGACCGCATCACCGTCGTTCGCGGCCTTAAGATCCCAGCCCGGGCAGAAGAATTTATCCCCTTCGCCCGTGATAATCGCGACGCGCAATTCTGGATCGTCGCGGAAGGCGGCAAAGGTCTTGCCCATGATTCTTGAAGTCGCCAGATCAATGGCGTTTGCCTTCGGGCGGTTCAGCGTGACGTGAAGGATAGCACCTTCGCGTTTGGTCATAATCGGGCTAGTCATTTTGCGATCCTGATGAGGGCATCTACGGCAATCGCGGTGGACTGCGTGCAGATCAACGGGTTGACTTCAACTTCCTCAATCGTGTCGTGATTGGCAAGCACGTAGTCTTGGACCGATATGACCGCCTGAACGATTGCGGCGATATTCGCGGCGGGTTTGCCACGATAGCCCACGAGCAATGGATAACATTTGAGCCTTGTTAGGGACTGCTCTATCACTTCTGGACTGCTAGGGATGAGCGCTGAAACCGTATCTTGTAAGATTTCTGTCAGAATGCCGCCAGCACCGACAGTGAGCACGAACCCGTGTGCGGGGTCTTTGACGACGCCAATCAGTAGTTCGGCAACCGTGCCCGTGACCATCTCTTCGATAAGGAATTTTCTGACGGGAATGGTCTTGGCCGCGGCAATGACCCCCTCGGGAGAAGTGAGATTGAGAACCACAGCTCCCGCTTCCGTCTTATGAGCGATACCGAGCCCTTTCAGGGCGACGGGGTAGGTGAGTGTCGTGAGCGGCGCCGTGGCGAGGTTTTCGGTGACGATTTGCTGCGGAATTTGGAGCCCGAAATCGTGAAGAGCGGCTTTGGCTTCTGCTTCGGTGAGTTGAATGGCGGGCGCTGTGTTTTTTTGCAGACAAAGATCAAGGTTCAGGTCGCTAGGTTGCTGACTGCGGGCCGCCTCAGCCGCGCAAAGTGCCTCGCGCAATCCGTTCAGAGGGATCACGCCGCCCGCGAGGAGCGTTTGGGCGACCTCCTCTGGCATGAGTTCTGGTAGCGTCGCCACCATCGCGATGTTGCCGCCCGTATTGGCGCGGGTGCGCAAGGCGGCTTGGATGGTGCAGTCCCAATCTGCGGCGTCACATCGGTCTGTGCGAGGGAAATCAACGATGAGCAATGTGAGGGCCAAATCAGGGTCTATCATGGCCGAAAAGGCGGATGTCATCGCGTCCGTGTCACGCCATATGTAGGTATGATAGTCCAGCGGATTCGCAAGTGCGACCTTGGGGCCGAGGGCCTCAAAGAGGGCATCGTGTTGTGTTTGTTTGAGCGGGGGGAAGGTGAGATCAAGATCGTGAGCGAGGTCGGCTGTTAATGAGGCCTCGCCACCAGAGCAGCTAATCGAAGCAATATTGCCGCTGGGAAGTGGGCCAACAGCGTGCAAGATTTTCAGCGTTTCAAGGAAAGTCGCGAGATCATCTACACGCGCAATGCCGAAGCGTTTTAAAAGAGCGGCGGCCCCTGCGTCGCTCCCCGCGAGAGAGGCAGTATGCGAGATTGTGGCAGATTGCGCTTGTTCGGATTTCCCGACCTTGAGTGCGATAAGCGGGATGTTCTTGGCCTTGGCGGCACGAGCGAGGGTTTGCCATGCGGCGATGTCACCGAAGCCCTCGATGTGAAGGCCGATCGCGGTGACGCGGGGGTCGTCAAGCAGGCCGAGCGCGATTTCGGCCTGAGTTGTCTGTGCTTGGTTGCCGCACGTGATGACATAGCTGATCGGCAGGGCGCGCGATTGCATGGTCAAGTTAATAGCAATGTTGGACGATTGAGTGAGGATCGCTACCCCGCGCTCGACAGGCATGCAGCCGTGTTGGTCGGGCCAAAGCAGAGCGCCATCGCAGTTATTAATCATTCCGTAGCAGTTGGGACCAAGTATTGGCATGTCGCCCGCAGCGTTAAGAAGTGCCGCGTTGAGATCGGCGCCGTCGTCCACTTCGGCGAAGCCAGACGCAAAGCAAACCGCGCCGCCTGCACCTAAGCGTGAAAGTGTTTGAACAGTTTCGATTGTCGCGTTTCGGTTGATGCCGATAAACGTCGCATCGGGTGGAGAAGGTAGGTCAGTGAGGTTTGAGTGGACACTGATTCCATCGATGTCGCCACCCTTTGGGTGCACGGGCCAGATATCACCTGCGAAACCTGCTTTGGTGAGTTGGTTCAAGACCGCACGGCACCATGCGCCGCCGCCGACGATGGCGATGGAACGAGGGCGGAGCAGACGGGAAAGGTCGCGTGTCATGCGCCGAGAGGTCGCAAGAGGTCACGGCTGATAATGTGCCGCTGAATTTCGGATGTGCCATCCCAGATGCGCTCGACCCGAGCATCGCGCCAAAAGCGTTCGAGCGGATAGTCGTCCATGAGGCCCATGCCGCCGTGAATTTGGATCGCTGCATCGGTGACGCGGCCAAGCATTTCACTGGCGTAAAGTTTGGCACTGGCGATTTCGCGATTGGCGGGAAGGCCTTGATCGAGTCTGTCGGCGGCGGCAAGCGTGAGTAAATCGGCGGCGTCAATCTCGGTGATCATATCGGCGAGTTGGAAGCTAACGCCTTGGAATTTGCCAATGGGCTGGCCGAACTGTTCGCGCTCGGCGGCGTAGTTCAGCGCGTAGTCAAACACGCGGCGCGCGCGGCCGACGGACATTGTGGCGACGGTGATCCGCGTGGCGTAGAGCCATTCGTTCATGACGGCAAAACCGCCATCGACCTCGCCTAGCACCTGCGCATCGGGTAGTCGGCAATCGTCGAATTCAAGGATCATGTTTTTGTAGCCGCGGTGTGACACGGATTTATACCCGTCGCGGATCGTGAAGCCGGGCGTGCCGCGATCCACGAGGAATGTTGTGATCCGCTTTTTCGGGCCGCGTGGGGTTTGGTCTTCGCCAGTTGCGATGAAAACGATGATGAAATCGGCGTGTTCTGCGCCCGAAATGAAGTGCTTGGTTCCGTTCACAACCCAATCGCCGCCATCGCGCACGGCGCTACATTTCATGCCGCGCACGTCGGAGCCAGCGCCCGGTTCGGTCATGGCGAGCGCGTCCATTTTTTCGCCGCGCACAGCGGGCATGAGGTAGCGGTCGATTTGCTCGCCCTTGCAGGCCATCAGGATGTTTTGCGGTCGGCCAAAGAAATGGTTCAGCGCCATGGAGCCGCGTCCGAGCTCCCGTTCGACAAGCGCAAATTCGCGGTGGTTCAAACCCGCACAACCAACGCTCTCGGGGAAGTTACAGGCGTAAAAGCCAAGGTCGAGGGTCTTGCGTTTGATCTCTTGCGCGATCTCGGCAGGCACGATGCCTGTGCGCTCCACCATGGCCTCATGCGGATAAATCTCTTTTTCCACGAAAGCCCGCACCGTGTCGGCGATCATGATGTTCTCTTCTGTCAGGCCGTATATCATGTGCGAGTGGTCCTATTGAGCATAGTTTGAGCCTTCCTCATCGAGAATTGCTTTGAGTTCGTTCAGGTGGCGCGTGTCTTGTTCAGGGTATGCCGCAAGCTCGGCTGATGTCTTGCGCGCGATTTCGTGAGGGATCAGGCGCAGGGGCTTACCCGTTTGCAGTGCGCGAATATAGGTTTCGCAGGCGCGTTCAAAGTAATAGAGTCTATTAAAGGTCTCGGCGACGGTATCACCGATGATCATGATGCCGTGGTTGCCCATGATCATGACCTTTTTGTCGGGGTCAGTGAGAAGGGTTGCGCAGCGGGCACCCTCATCTTCAAACGCCAAACCGCCATAGTTTTCATCAACGACCTGCCGTTCGTAAAAGGTGCAGGCGTTTTGGTCGAGGGGCGGCAGGACGCTATCTTCAAGGCTCGCTAAAACCGTCGCATGAATGGAATGCACATGCATTGCGCAACGCGCATGAGGCACGCCGCGATGGATGCCACCGTGCAGACCCCAAGCTGTGGGATCGGGTGCGTTTGGCCCTTTGAGAGTGTCGGGATCGTTGGCGTAAACGACGATCATATCGCTCGCTTTGATCCTGCTGAAATGCATCTGATTAGGGTTCATTAGGAACTTTGTCCCGTCGTCGTTGATCGCGAACGAGAAGTGGTTTGCGACCCCTTCGTGCATGCCCAGCCGTGCCGTCCATCGGAAGGCTGCGGCGAGATCAACGCGTTCTTGCCAGTTGTCCATATTTTGCATGATGTACCCCTTTTGCGTGACGCTGGCAGGTGGCGCGCCATTTGGTCAAGTCCAAAACCGACTTGTTTTGACGTCTTGATCCTTTTGTTGAAAAGGGGGATTTGTGAGGGGCTTTTTTGGAGGGCGACACATGGAACAACCGATTTGTCTGGTGGGGATTGGCAAGATTGCCGTGGATCAACATGTGCCTGCAATTGCGGCTTCGCCCGATTGGACGCTTGCCGCGACGGTCAGCCGTGCGGGGAGTGTTGAAGGTGTGTCGTCCTATATGGATTTTGATCTGATGCTGGCCGAGCGCGAGGATATTCGGGTCGTCTCGCTGTGTTTGCCGCCTGTTCCGCGATTTGATTACGCGTCTCGCGCGATCGCGGCGGGTCGTCATGTGATGCTTGAAAAGCCGCCGGGTGCCACCTTGGCTGAGGTGCAAGCGCTGGAGGCAATGGCGAAGACAGCGTGCGTTTCGTTGTTTGCGACGTGGCATAGTCGTATGGCCAAAGGAGTTGCTGCGGCAAAGGCGTTTTTGGCAGGCAAGGTTGTGACCGAGGCGCAGATCATGTGGAAAGAAGATGTGCGCCGTTGGCATCCCGACCAAGAGTGGGTTTTCGAACCGGGTGGCATGGGGGTGTTTGACCCCGGGATCAATGCGTTGTCGATTTTGACAGAAGTGCTGCCCGCCCCTGTGCATCTGACCTCTGCCATTTTGAAGTTTCCTGAGAACCGCCAAACGCCTATTGCTGCCGATCTGGTGTTTTCAGGCGGTGTGAAAGCCGAATTTGATTGGCTGAAGCAAGGCGAGCAATTGTGGGAAATAACCATCTGTGCTGGCGACGATGAGGTCCGGTTGATTGAGGGCGGAAACCGGTGTGTGATCAACGGGGTTGAGGCAGCGGGGACGGTTCTGGAGGAATATCCCGCGCTTTATGATCGTATGGCGACGCTGGTGAAAACGGGTGCGTCCGACGTTGATTTGGCGCCTATGGTGCATGTAGCGGACGCGTTAACACTTGGTCGTCGCGAGATTATTGCGCCTTTTGCCTTTTAGACAGGCGGAATTTAAATGGTATTGCGGGCATTTAGCAGTTTTTTGGCTATTTCAAAAATTTACCATTTGATAAAAAATAAAGTTGTGTCAGGCTAGAGCTATCCAATTTGATAGACAGGGATGCCGAATGCCTGACACGACCACCACTGGAATTGTTGCCGCGCGATTGAGCAATGATGTGTTGAAAACCAACTTTGCAGATTTACATGCGCCGCTTGGCGAGCATGAGGCGGCTGTTGCGGCTGATCGCTGCTATTTCTGCTATGATGCGCCTTGCGTGACGGCCTGCCCGACATCGATTGATATTCCGTTATTTATTCGACAGATCGCGACGGGTACGTCAGAAGCCGCGGCCAAGACAATTTTTGATCAGAATATTCTGGGTGGCATGTGTGCCCGCGTTTGTCCGACCGAGACCTTGTGCGAAGAGGCCTGTGTGCGGGAAGCGGCGGAAGGTAAGCCAGTTGAAATTGGCCGTTTGCAGCGCCATGCGACCGATACGCTGATGGCGAAACAGGCGCACCCTTATGTCCGTGCCGCGTCAACTGGTAAGAAGATTGCTGTCGTTGGTGCGGGTCCCGCTGGCCTCGCTGCCGCGCACCGTTTGTCCATGTTAGGGAATGATGTGACGGTGTTTGATGCGCGTTCAAAAGCGGGCGGTTTGAACGAATTTGGGATTGCTTCCTATAAATCGACCAATGATTTTGCGGCGCGCGAGGTTGATTGGCTGCTGGGGATTGGCGGGATCACGATTGAGACCGGTAAGGCACTTGGTGCTGGCCTTTCGCTCGATGATTTGAGCGACGCATATGATGCGGTTTTTCTAGGTGTTGGTTTGGGTGGTGTGAATGCCCTGTCGGTAGACGGTGAGGACAAGAGCGGAGTGAGTGACGCTGTTGATTTCATCGCAGAGCTACGACAGGCGCGCGATCTGGCGTCTCTCCCCGTCGGTCGCGATGTGGTGGTGATCGGCGGCGGTATGACCGCTGTCGACGCTGCCATTCAATCGAAATTACTTGGTGCGCGGAATGTGACGATTGCTTATCGGCGCGGGCGTGACCTTATGAGCGCAAGCCCCTATGAGCAAGATCTGGCGGCGTCCAAAGGCGTGCAGTTGATGTTTAACGTGCAGCCAAAAGCGATCCATGATGGCGTGATTGAGATGGAATACACGGATGGTTCGGGCGAGACGGTGCGCATTGCTGCCGATCAGGTGTTTAAGGCGATCGGGCAGACTCTGGTGACAGATGCGGGCCTCAAGTTGGACGGCCGTAAAATTGCCGTGGACGCAAATGGTCGGACGAGCCGAAAGGGCGTTTGGGCAGGTGGAGATTGTGCAAGTGGTGGCGATGATTTGACCGTGACGGCGGTGGCCGAAGGGCGCGACGCTGCGATGGATATTCATGCAAGCCTGATGGGAGGCAAGTGAGATGGCCGATCTAACAACGAACTTTCTCGGGATCAAAAGCCCAAACCCGTTCTGGCTCGCGTCCGCGCCGCCGACTGATAAGGAATATAACGTCCGCCGTGCGTTTGAAGCTGGCTGGGGTGGTGTTGTATGGAAAACGCTCGGCATGGAAGGCCCGCCTGTCGTCAATGTGAATGGCCCGCGATACGGTGCGATCTACGGCGCTGATCGGCGTTTGATGGGGCTCAATAACATCGAGTTGATTACGGATCGTCCGCTTGAGGTTAACCTCGAAGAGATTACACGCGTGAAGGCCGATTACCCTGATCGGGCGATAATAGTGTCGATTATGGTGCCGTGCGAAGAGCAAGCTTGGAAAGATATTCTGCCAAAGGTCGCCGCAACAGGGGCTGACGGAATTGAGTTAAACTTTGGTTGCCCGCATGGGATGTCTGAGCGTGGCATGGGTGCTGCTGTTGGGCAGGTGCCTGAATACATCGAGATGGTGACGCGTTGGTGTAAGCAGTATTACGACAAGCCGGTGATTGTGAAATTGACGCCCAATATCACTGACGTCCGCAAACCAGCGGCTGCGGCGAAGCGTGGTGGGGCCGATGCGGTGAGCCTGATTAATACGATCAATTCGATTACTTCTGTCAATTTAGACTCTATGTCGCCTGAGCCATCGATTGACGGAAAGGGTTCACATGGTGGGTATTGCGGCCCTGCGGTGAAGCCGATTGCCATGTCGATGGTGTCAGAAATCGCGCGTCATCCCGAGACTCACGGCCTGCCGATTTCGGGCATTGGTGGCGTTACCACGTGGCGCGATGCCGCTGAGTTCATGGCGCTGGGTTGCGGCAATGTGCAAGTCTGCACGGCGGCAATGACCTATGGGTTCAAGATCGTGCAGGAGATGATTTCAGGTCTGTCGCAATGGATGGATGAGAAGGGCTATGAGAGCACGTCTGACTTTGTTGGCATGGCTGTGCCGAACGTCACCGATTGGCAGTACCTAAACTTGAACTACGTGGCCAAGGCAAAGATTTCGCAGGACGATTGTATCAAATGTGGCCGTTGTTACGCGGCGTGTGAGGATACGTCGCACCAAGCTATTTCGATGACGGCGGACCGTGTGTTCGAGGTGATTGACGCTGAGTGCGTGGCTTGTAACCTTTGCGTTGATGTTTGCCCCGTTGAGAATTGCATCACGATGGAGCCGATGAAGGCGGGCGAGGTCGATCCGCGCACGGGCAAGGTCGTGTCGGATAAATATGCCAATTGGACGACGCATCCCAACAATCCGGGTGCTGTCGCTGCCGAGTAATTATGGCGCGAGCGTCCGGCGTAGCATGTGCTCCATGAAAACGAAGGCCTCTGGAAAGGGGTCGTCGCGGCCAAGCACGGCGCGGACCTGCACATCGAAATCGGCGTAGTGCTGCGTTTGTGCCCAGATCAGGAACATCAGGTGATGCGGGTCTATAGAGGCGATCTTGCCGGCTTTCGCCCAGCCATTGATGACCTCTGCCTTCCTATCGACCAGAGCTTTGAGCGCGGGCATCGTGTCGCCCAAATGGGGTGCCCCCTGAAGTACTTCGTTCGCAAATAGACGGCTCTCGCGGGGGAAGTCGCGGCTAAGGTCCAGTTTGCGCTTGGCGTAACTCAGAATCTCTTCGATCGGGTCGCCTGCATCGTCCATTTTGCGCAATGGGTCTAGCCAATTGGACAAGAGGCTTGTTAGCAATTGTTGGTGAATTTCTTCCTTGGATGGGAAGTAATAGAGTAGGTTCGGCTTGGAAAGACCTGCGGCTTCCGCGATCTGATCCAGCGTCGCGCCACGAAAGCCGAATTGCGAGAATACCTCTAGCCCAGCCGAGAGAATGGCTGCGCGGTTCTTTTTCTGGATGCGGGTCGCTGGCTTTGTCATATCGGATTCACCTTATGCACAATATTTTACCAATGCCCAAAAAAATCGACCAAAATGCGATATCTAACATCGATTGCATAAATTCTGTGCGTAAAACTTGACAGAAACGCGCCCCCTGATAGCGTTGCTTTGACCAGTTGGTCAAAACATGACCGTTTGGCGGGCGGTTTTCCTCCCCGAGCCTGCCAGACGGTTTTCCCGAGAGGAGAGACGCATGACTGCCCCTGCACAGAACTTACGGATTAACCCCGAACGGCTTTGGGATAGTCTGATGGAGATGGCCAAGATTGGCCCCGGTGTTGCGGGTGGGAATAATCGGCAGACGTTGACGGATTTCGATAGCGAAGGGCGCCATTTGTTTCAGGATTGGTGCAAGGCTGCTGGCTGTTCGATGGGACTGGACCAGATGGGCAATATGTTTGCGCGGCGCGAGGGAACGGACCCTGATGCGCTGCCCGTTTATGTCGGATCGCATTTGGATACGCAGCCAACGGGTGGCAAATATGACGGCGTTCTTGGGGTCCTTGGCGGGCTTGAGATATTGCGCACGATGAATGACCTCGACATCAAGACAAAACACCCGATTGTTGTCACGAATTGGACGAATGAAGAAGGCACGCGCTATGCCCCCGCGATGCTTGCTTCTGGCGTCTTTGCTGGGATGCATGAGCAAGAATGGGCCTACGACCGCGTCGATGCGGAGGGCAAGAAGTTTGGTGACGAGCTTAAGCGGATTGGCTGGCGTGGCGAGGACAAAGTGGGTGATCGCAAGATGCACGCTTTCTTTGAGTTGCATATCGAACAGGGGCCAATTTTGGAGGCTGTGGGCAAGCAGATTGGTGTTGTCACTCACGGTCAGGGGCTTTGGTGGCTGGAGGTTACGCTCATCGGGAAGGATGCCCATACAGGGTCTACACCGATGAATATGCGGGTGAATGCGGGTCTTGGCATGGCGCGAATGACTGAGCTGGTGCATACGATTGCGATGGATAGCCAGCCGGGTGCGATGGGTGCTATTGGACAGTGCAATGTCTACCCCAATAGCCGCAACGTGATCCCCGGCAAATGTGTTTTCACGATTGATTTTCGGTCGCCTGATTTGGAAAAGCTAACCGCGATGCGCGCGAGGTTTGAGGCCGAGGCGCCTGCGATTGCGGATGCATTGGGCCTAACGATGACGATTGAACCTGTGGGGCATTTTGATCCTGTGACCTTTGATGCGGGATGCGTGTCGGCCGTGCGCAGTGCCGCCGAACGGTTGGGGTATTCTCATATGGATTTGATTTCTGGCGCGGGGCATGATGCCTGCTGGATTAATCGCGTGGCGCCCACGGCCATGGTGATGTGCCCATGTGTCGATGGTCTGAGCCATAATGAGGCCGAGGAAATTTCGAAGGAATGGGCGGCCGCTGGTGCGGATGTCTTGTTCCATGCAGTGATTGAAACCGCTGGGGTTGTTGGGTGAGGATAGCTGCGGTTATGTTGCTTTTATCGGCCTGTGCCCGTCCGATCATTGCGCCGCTTTTATTGCCACTGTCCGTGGATGAAGCCTTGCCAAATGACATAGACCGATCCGAAGTCAACCGCGACCCCGATGGCTGCTATTTCTATACTCACGCCTCCGAGTTGTTTGTTGTGAACGACCGCGACGGCAACCCGATCTGTATTCCGACCTAGAGGAGAGACCCATGTCCACTGTGATCAAAAATGGAACGATTGTAACGGCTGATCTGACCTATAAGGCGGATGTTTTGGTCGAAGGGGGCGTGATTACGCAGATTGGGCCGAACCTGTCAGGTGACGAGCAATTGGACGCAACCGGGTGCTATGTGATGCCCGGCGGGATTGACCCGCATACCCACCTTGAGATGCCGTTTATGGGCACCTATTCGACCGATGATTTTGAGAGCGGCACCCGTGCAGCACTGTCTGGCGGCACAACAATGGTTGTCGATTTCGCGCTGCCCGCTCCCGGTCAGGGTCTGCATGATGCGTTGCAGATGTGGGACAATAAATCGGGCCGCGCGAACTGCGACTATTCGTTCCACATGGCGGTGACATGGTGGGGCGAGCAGGTTTTCAACGAGATGGAAAGCGTGATCCGTGATCGCGGGATCAATACGTTCAAGCACTTCATGGCCTATAAGGGCGCTTTGATGGTGAACGACGACGAGATGTATGCCTCGTTCAACCGTTTGGCCGAGCTTGGCGGGATCGCGATGGTTCATGCCGAAAACGGTGACGTCGTCGCGGAGTTATCTGCAAAACTGCTGGCTGCGGGCAATACTGGCCCAGAGGCGCACGCCTATTCGCGTCCGCCGCAGGTTGAGGGCGAGGCCACGAACCGCGCGATAATGATCGCCGATATGGCGGGCGTTCCGCTTTATGTGGTGCATACCTCTTGCGAGGATTCCCACGAGGCCATTCGCCGTGCGCGGATGCAGGGCAAACGGGTTTGGGGTGAGCCGCTTATCCAGCATCTGACCTTGGATGAGAGCGAGTATTTCAATCAGGACTGGGATCATGCCGCGCGCCGCGTTATGTCCCCGCCGTTCCGAAACAAGCAGCATCAAGATAGCCTTTGGGCTGGTCTGCAAAGCGGGTCGTTGTCCGTTGTTGCCACGGACCACTGTGCTTTTACGACTGAGCAGAAACGTTATGGTGTCGGTGACTTTACCAAGATTCCGAACGGCACAGGCGGGCTAGAAGATCGGATGCCGATGCTTTGGACCTATGGCGTGGCAACAGGGCGTTTGACGATGAATGAATTCGTTGCCGTGACCTCGACGAATATCGCAAAGATATTGAATTGTTACCCGAAGAAAGGCGCGGTTCTTGTGGGTGCTGATGCTGATCTGGTGGTCTGGGATCCTGAGAAATCCAAGACGATCACGGCCAAGACCCAGCAGTCTGCGATTGATTACAATGTGTTCGAAGGTAAGCAGGTCAAGGGACTGCCACGGTTCACGCTGACACGCGGTCAGGTCGCGATTTATGATGGTGAGGTTCGTACCCAAGAGGGCCACGGCAAGTTCGTGAAGCGGGAGCCCAATACAGCGGTGAACAAGGCGCTGTCGTCTTGGAAAGAACTGACCGCGCCGCGCCCTGTTGAGCGGTCCGGTTTTCCTGCGAGTGGTGTCTAACTTGATCATTTCAGCCCAAAATCTTGACCTGACGTTTCAGACCAATGACGGCCCCGTGCATGCGCTCAAGGACGTGAACCTTGAGATTGGTAAGGGCGAGTTTGTCTCGTTTATCGGGCCGTCTGGCTGTGGCAAGACGACGTTTTTGCGCTGTATCGCAGGGCTGGAACAACCGACTGGCGGACAGATTTCCGTCAATGGCATGACGCCTGACGAGGCGCGCAAGGCCCGCGCTTATGGATATGTGTTTCAGGCGGCGGGGCTTTATCCTTGGCGCACGATTGGTGGTAACATTAAGTTGCCTCTAGAGATCATGGGTTTCTCGAAACACGAACAGGCGGAGCGTGTGGCGCGTGTCATGGAACTGGTTGATCTGTCGGGGTTCGAGAAAAAGTTCCCTTGGCAGCTTTCTGGCGGCATGCAGCAGCGGGCGAGTATAGCGCGGGCGCTGGCGTTTGATGCCGATATCTTGTTGATGGACGAACCGTTCGGCGCGCTGGACGAGATTGTCCGCGACCATTTGAACGAGCAGTTGCTGGCCCTTTGGGCGCGCACGGAAAAGACGATTGGCTTTGTGACCCATTCGATCCCAGAGGCGGTGTATCTGTCGACGAAGATCGTGGTCATGTCTCCCAGACCGGGGCGAATTACGGATGTGATCGAGAGCCCGCTGCCGCGTGAGCGCCCCTTGGATATTCGTGATAGCAAAGAGTTTATCGAGATCGCGCACCGTGTGCGTGATGGTTTGAGAGCGGGGCATCTCGACGATGTTTAAGCGCTCTCTCCTGCCAGTTCTGACGGTGCTTGGTGTGATCATTGTGCTTTGGTATGCCGCTTGTATCCCGATGAACTCGGCGTGGACGATCCAGCAGCTTGAACGGTCGGGTGAGACAATGACCCTGAGTGAACACGTCGCCGATACGTGGGCGCAGGAACGCCCACGATTGCCCGCACCGCATCAAGTTGCGGCGGAGCTTTGGGATACGACGGTGATGAAGAACATCACCTCGAAAAAGTCGCTGATCTATCACGGGTGGATCACGCTGAGTGCGACGCTTTTGGGGTTCGGGATCGGGACGACCTTGGGTGTGCTATTGGCCGTGGGTATCGTGCATAGCCGCACGATGGATATGAGCGTGATGCCTTGGGCAATTGTCAGCCAGACCATTCCGATCATCGCGATTGCACCGATGATTATTGTGGTACTGTATTCAGTCGGCGTGCAAGGAATTCTGCCAAAATCCATTATTAGTGCCTATTTGTCTTTCTTTCCTGTCGTCGTCGGCATGGTGAAGGGGTTGCGTAGCCCTGATGCGATGCAACTTGATTTGCTGCGGACCTATTCGGCTAGCAATACGCAACGCTTTTGGCTGCTACGGCTGCCCGCATCGGTGCCTTATCTGTTCGCTTCGCTCAAGATTGGCGTCGCGGCGTCGCTTGTTGGTGCCATTGTTGGCGAGTTGCCGACGGGGGCCGTGCGCGGCCTTGGTGCGCGGTTGTTGGCGGGGTCATATTATGGGCAAACGATCCAGATATGGTCGGCGTTGTTTGCGGCAGCGATCCTTGCGGCGGCGCTTGTTGCACTCATTGGAGTGATTGAGCGTGTCACGCTACGACGGATGGGAGAGCGCCCATGATTTATGTCGCAGGAGCATTGGTTTTGTGGGCGCTGGGCTGGATGGTCAATGCGCGACTTGCAAATGGGCCAAATGCGCAGACGCGCGCGGTTGGGATTGCTGTACCTGTTATTTTTGGTGTGACGATCCTGTTGATTTGGGAGTTGATCGTGCGGGGGCTGTCTGTGCCATTGGTGATCCTGCCGCCGCCGAGCATGATTGCTACCACTTTTGCCAATAGCTTACCGATCCTTTGGGCCGATTTTGTGCAGACTTTTGTGAAGGGCGCATTGTCTGGATTTGTGATCGGTGGCGTTGCTGCGTTCCTGCTGGCGATTGTGGTGGACCGCTATGATTTTTTGCGCCGTGGGTTGCTACCTGTGGGGAACTTTATGGCCGCTTTGCCGATTGTCGGGACTGCACCTATCCTCGTGATGTGGTTCGGGTTTGATTGGCAGTCGAAGGCCGCTGTCGTTGTGGTTATGGTGTTTTTCCCGATCCTTGTGAACACAGTTGCGGGGCTGCGCGATACGTCGGACATGCAGCGCGATCTGATGCGGACATATGGCGCGAGTTATACGCAAACACTTTTTAAGCTGCGCGTGCCTGCCGCGATGCCGTTCATTTTTAATGGGCTTAAAATCGCGACGACGCTTGCTCTTGTGGGTGCGATTGTTGCGGAGTTTTTTGGCTCTCCGACGCTTGGCATGGGCTTTCGAATTTCGACGAGTGTCGGGCAATTGGCCCTTGATATGGTCTGGGCAGAGATTATTGTCGCGGCGCTGGCGGGAAGCATTTTCTACGGCGCGATTGCGCTAATCGAAAAAGGCGTGACGTTCTGGCACCCCTCACAACGGACATAAGAAACGACTTGGCACGGGCTCAACAAATCAACTGACTTGGAGGTCAACACGATGAAAACGATGATGATGGCAGCAGTCGCTGCGAGTATTGGCGGGATGGCGTTGGCGGATGAAAATCCGAACGACGTGAAGCTACAATTGCAGTGGGTCACGCAGGCGCAATTTGCAGGTTACTACGTGGCGCTTGATGAAGGTTTTTACGAAGAAGAGGGTCTCAATGTGACGATCCTTCCGGGTGGTCCAGATATCGCGCCTCCTCAGGTTTTGGCCGGTGGCGGTGCGGATGTGATGCTGAACTGGATGCCGTCCGCACTGGCCGCGCGTGAGAAGGGTCTGCCAGTTGTGAACATCGCGCAACCGTTCAAGACGTCGGGTCTGATGCTGACGTGCTGGAAGGATACGGGGATCACGTCCGTGGAAGATTTCAAAGGCAAGACGATTGGCGTTTGGTTCTACGGAAATGAGTATCCGTTTCTGTCATGGATGTCTCAGGCGGGGATTTCGACCGATGGTGGCCCCGACGGCGTGACTGTTCTTAAGCAAGGCTTCAACGTCGACCCGCTATTGCAGCGACAGGCCGATTGTATCTCGACGATGACGTATAACGAATATGGTCAGGTTTTGGATGCGGGCGTTTCGCCTGATGAATTGGTAACGTTTAAATATGAAGACCAAGGCGTGGCGACGTTGGAAGACGGGATCTATGCGTTGGAAAGCAATCTCGAAGATCCTGAGTTCGTCGATAAGATGGTGCGTTTCGTGCGGGCCTCGATGAAGGGATGGAAGTGGGCCGAAGAGAACCCAGATGCGGCGGCTGCGATTGTTTTGGAAAATGACGAGACTGGCGCGCAAACTGAGGCCCATCAAGTGCGGATGATGGGTGAGATCGCAAAGCTGACGGCTGGGTCAAACGGCGCGTTGGATGAGGCGGACTACCAGCGTACGGTTGATACGCTTTTGGCTGGCGGTTCCGATCCTGTGATTTCTGCCGCGCCTGAGGGCGCTTGGACGCACGCGATCACGGACGCTGCTTTGAAGTAAGCTGATTTGAGCGAAGGGATGGCGCGTTGCAGAGATGTGGCGCGCCATTTTGCTGTCTGAGGCCTCCGGCGGGAGTTTGATTGGACATAGAAAATCCGAAGTGTCGCATTTGGGATGGTCACCGCGCCTTTGTGGTGGTTGTTTACGGCGAAATGAAATGGGGAAAGCATGGCTTATCTTTTGGGCGTCGATACGGGCGGCACATATACAGATGCGGTTGTTTTGGATGAGACGACTGATCAGGTTTTGGCGAGCGCCAAATCGCTGACGACGCGCCCCGATCTGGCACTCGGCGTGGGCCGTGCGATTGATGCCGCTCTGGCTGAGGCTGCAATCGATCCTGCAGATGTGGCGATGGTTTCGCTATCAACGACGCTTGCGACCAATGCATTGGTTGAGGGGCAGGGAGGGAAAATTGCGCTTGTATTTATCGGGTTTGACCCTGCTGAATTGGGGCGTGCGGGGTTAACAGATGCTCTTCGCGGTGACCCTGTGATTTCTATGGCGGGCGGGCACTCGCATTCTGGATCGGAAGTCGTGCCATTTGATTTGGATGCGTTGCGTGAGGCCGTTTTAGCCTTGGACGCGGGCGTTACAGGGTTTGCGATTGCGGCGAGTTTTGCGACACGCAACGCAGCGCATGAAGTTGCGGCCCGTGATTTGATCCGTGAGTTAACGGGTAAACCGGTGACGTGTTCCCACGAGTTATCCAATGCGCTGGGCGGGCCGAAGCGGGCATTGACCGCTGTTCTGAATGCGCGCTTGATTGGGATGATTGATGGTTTGATTGGCGCTTGTGAAGGCCATTTGAAAAAGGTTGGCATTGCCGCTCGGCTGATGGTTGTCCGAGGCGATGGGGCGTTGGTGTCGTCCAACGTAGCGCGTGAAAAACCGATTGAGACGATTTTGAGCGGGCCTGCAGCGTCGATTGCTGGGGCATCTTGGCTGACGGGGGAGGCCAACGCGCTTGTTTCAGATATCGGCGGGACGACCACGGATGTGTGTCTGCTCAAGGATGGAAAGCCGAAAATTGACCCGCAGGGTGCCCGTGTTGGCCCTTATCGTACCATGGTTGAAGCGGTCGCGATGCGCACCACGGGGCTTGGCGGTGATAGCGAAGTTCACGTGGTTGATGGGCTAGCCGGCGGTTTGCGTCTTGGGCCGCGACGTCTGATGCCGATCTCGCTGGCGGCGCGTGATTATCCTGAGCTTGTGCATGGTGTTCTGGATCGTGCGATGGGGTCGGATATCCCTGCGCCGGACGATTGCCGATTTGCGATCCCGATGTGGCACGAGATGCCGCAAGGATTGGATGCGCGTGAAGCCGTAGTCGCGGCGCGGTTGGCGGATGGTCCTCAGCGGGTTGGCCATGTGGTGACGACGCGGATGGAAAGCCCTGCTCTGGCACGACTTGTCACGCGTGGCATGGTGATGATCGCGGGCGTGACGCCATCGGATGCATCGCATGTTCTGGGGCGCGTAGATGCGTGGGACAGTGAGGCTGCGACCAAGGCACTTACACTATTTGCGCGGCGGCGCAATGGCGCGGGCGAGCGGCTAGCGGTGGATGCTGTTACCATGGCTGAAAACATAATCGATCAGTTGACTGCGCAAACCGTAGATTGCCTGTTGCAAGCCGCATTTGCGGAAGACGACCGCGATTGGGGGGGCAGTGTGGAAGCATTGGCGCAGCATCCGCTGACCTTTGCGGGCATGGATCGATATCGGGGCATTGTGGAAATAGAGTTGAAGCTGGGCGTGCCAGTGATCGGTCTGGGTGCCTCCGCGGGGGCTTATTACGGTGCTGTTGGTGAACGGTTGAATACGCGCATGATCTTGCCGAGCTATGCGGGCGTTGCGAATGCGATTGGCGCGGTTGTTGGTCAAGTTGCGATGCACGCGACGGGAACCGTGACGAGCCCCGGACCGGGTATTTTCTCGGTGCATTTGCCCGAAGGTAACAGGCAGTTTTCAAGCGCTACCGAAGCGCTTGGTGTGCTTGAAGCCGCACTGACAGATGAAGCTGTTGCGCGCGCCAACGAAGCGGGAGTCGAAGAGGTGCGATTGTCGCGAGAACGCGATGTGCGGGAAGTCGATGTAGAGGGGCAGTCGATGTTCATCGAGGCCAGAGTTAAGGTTACGGCCCAAGGTCGACCACGTATCGCTGTAGGTTAAGTTTCAAAAAATCTGGGCTGGTCACATTCGCGTCAAGCCGATTGCGCGGGAAAGTCGCATCGGCCACAAGAGATCAACTTGATAGGATAGAAACCCGATGCTTGACCGCTTTGCGCGCAAACTGATTGATCCGCCGCTCAACGCGGCGGGGCGTGCCATTGCCGCAAAGGGTTATTCCGCGAACGCTATTACACTTTTAGGCCTTTGTTTGGGTCTGTTTTCTGCCATACTGATTGCTATCGGTTGGCCGCTTCTTGCATTATTTCCGCTTTTGGCGAGCAGGATTGCGGACGGCCTAGATGGTGCTGTCGCACGTGCGACCCGAAAGACGGATTTTGGCGGCTACTTCGATATTGCCGCAGACTTTTTGTTTTACGGGGCAATTCCAGCGGCGTTTGTGTTTGCTGCTCCTGCCGCGAACGGCGCTGCTGGCGCGTTCCTATTGGTATCTTTTTATTTCAACGGAACAAGCTTTCTTGGCTATGCGATTCTTGCTGAAAAGCATGGTCATAAGACCGACGCGCAGGGGCAAAAATCTCTCTACTATTCCAACGGGATTTTGGAAGGGACTGAGACGATTATATTCTTTGCTCTTCTCTGCCTTTGGCCTGCTTATTTTGCACCCCTTGCTTGGGGATTTGGTGCGCTATGTTTTGCCACAGCGACACTGCGGATTTATGCTGCGAAACAGACTTACACTGACTGAAGGACGACAAATGAAACACCTCACGATACTTGCTGCGTTGATTGCGCCTATGGCCGCAGTGGCCAACCCGAACCCGTCCGATTGGGACGCTGTTCTGGCGGATGCCAAAGGGGAAACCGTTTATTGGAATGCGTGGGGGGGATCTACAACGACAAACGATTTCTTGGCTTGGGTCGGAGAGCGTGTTTCGCAACAGTATGGCGTTACCTTGGAGCACGTTAAGCTGACGGATACGGCCGATGCCGTGACGCGCGTTTTGTCGGAAAAGCAAGCCGGCGAGAACGATGATGGCGCGGTAGATATGATCTGGATTAACGGCGCGAACTTTGCAGCGATGAAAGATGCCGATTTGCTGTTTGGCCCATATGCCGAGCAATTGCCGAATTGGGCTTTGGTAGACACAAATAGCAAGGCCGTTCAGACCGATTTTACAGTTCCTGTAGACGGTTACGAGAGCCCTTGGGCGATGGCGCAGGTTGTGTTCGTGCACGACACGGCGGACATGCCAGAGAAGCTCGGCTCAATGCAGGCATTGCTGGAGTGGACGAAGCTCAACCCCGGTCGGTTTAGCTATCCGCAGCCGCCTGATTTCTTGGGCACCACTTTTTTGAAGCAGGTGTTGGTGGATATTCTGCCTGATGCTTCGGTTCTCGCCGCGCCTGCGACAGATGAAAATTACGACGACATAACAGCCCCGCTTTGGGCGTATTTGGATGAATTGACTCCGAACCTTTGGCGCGAGGGCAAGGCCTATCCAGCGACGGGCACAGCGATGTTCCCGTTGATCGCCGACGACGAGGTAGACTTGTCGATTTCCTTTAGCCCAGGTGCGGCATCGACAGCGATAGCGAACTTTGAATTGCCCGACACCGTGCGCACTTTTGTTTTGGATAAAGGCACGATTGGCAACGCGTCGTTTGTGGCTATTCCATACAACTCTGGTTCAAAAGCTGGCGCGATGATTGTCGCGAATTTCTTGATGTCACCAGAGGCGCAGGCGCGTGCGCAGGACCCTACGATTTTGGGTTATGGCACGGTGTTGAATATGGATGCTCTTTCGGCAGAAGAGCAGGCGGTTTTTGATAGTCTCGACCTCGGGATCGCGACGCTCACACCCGCAGAATTGGGTACGGTTCAGGCAGAGCCTCACCCGAGCTGGGCAGTTCGGATCGCGGACGATTGGGTGAGCCGCTACGGCATTGCGCAGTAATCTCGCCATAGAAAACAGAAAGCGCCGCATATGAAAACGCGGCGTTTTTTGCCTTTGTTGCCGATGTTGACGCTATTGGCGATGATTGGGCCTGTATTGGCGGGGCTTTACGGGACTGTTTTGCCTGCCTTTGGGCATTTGCCAGCGGCAGGGCTTTATGGTCCGACACTTGCTCCGTTCGAGACCTTGTTCGCTTGGCAAGGCTTGCCACGGGCGATGTTCCTGTCGGTTTGGGTTGGATTGGCATCGACTGCGATTTCGCTGCTGATCGTTGCGTTGATCATGGCAGGCTGGTCAGGTACGCGCGCATTTGCGGTGTTGGAGCGCCTATTGTCGCCGCTTCTGTCCGTACCTCATGCGGCGGCGGCTTTCGGGTTCGCCTTTCTCATTTCGCCCTCTGGCTGGATTTCCCGAGCGCTATCCCCGAGCATCACAGGATGGGATCGTCCGCCCGATTTGCTGATCGTGCAAGACCCTTGGGCGCTTTCCATGATCGCGGGTTTGGTCGTCAAAGAGGTCCCGTTTTTATTACTTATTACACTGGCCGCGATTGGTCAGGCGGACACGAAACGCAGTGCGACTATTGTGCAGGCTCTCGGCTACCGGCGGTTGACCGGGTGGCTCAAGTCAGTTTTTCCGCTAGTGTATAAGCAGATCAAATTGCCGGTTTACGTTGTGCTGGTCTACGCGATGTCTGTTGTTGATGTGGCCGTAATTTTGGGCCCGAATACGCCCTCGACGCTCTCCGTTCAAATCGTCAAGCTCATGTCTGATCCCAATCTTGCCATGCGGTTGCAAGCGGCTGCCGGTGCCTTGATCCAGCTTGGTTTGGTCATCGGTGCTTTGCTGTTTTGGCGAAGCGGTGAGCGCGTGTTTCGCTCGCTTGGGTCAGCTTGGGTTTTGTCCGGTCGGCGTGGAAAATTAGACACTATTGTGGGGCAATTCGGTCTGTGTCTGGGTGTTCTATGCGCATTCTCAATCTTGTTTGGTATCGCTGCATTAGCCGTATGGTCGTTTGCAGGATATTGGGGTTTCCCCGATTTGTTGCCTGATCAATTCGTTCTCAAGAACTGGTTGCGCCATGGCGATGGGATGCTAGCGGCCACTTGGGAAACCGCATTAATCGGTGGCGTGGCGACGTTGGCGGCACTTGCCCTCACCGTCGGATGTTTAGAAGCGGAGTATCGATACAAATTACGGGTCACATCGCGCGGGATGTTGTTGCTATATCTCCCGCTTTTGGTGCCGCAAACTGCGTTCCTGCCTGGACTACAAACATTGATGCTGAATCTAGGATTAGAAGTAGGGCGTGGCCCCGTGATTTTTGCGCATCTGGTTTTTGTTTTGCCCTATGTGTTTTTATCCTTGGCAGATCCGTTTCGTGCATGGGATTCGCGCATGGGAACGATTGCGGCGGCACTAGGAGCGAGTCCGGATCAAGTGCTTTGGTCAGTGCGATTGCCGATGTTGTTGCGACCGATATTGACGGCTGCAGCGGTTGGACTGGCGGTGTCCGTCGGGCAGTATTTGCCGACGTTGCTCATTGGCGGCGGCCGGATTGAGACGCTGACGACTGAAGCTGTGGCATTGGTCTCGGGTGGGGACAGGCGGGCCATTGGGGTTTATGGATTGATGCAAACGGCGGCGGCGCTTGTGCCGTTTTCGCTGGCTCTGCTCATTCCTGCCATCGTTTGGCGCAATAGGAGCGGGCTACAGCATGGATAAGGGTTTAGAGCTTCGGGACGTTGTCATCACCAAGGGCGGCGTGCAATTGTTGGCGATTTCGAAGTCGATCGCTTCAGGCGAGGTGCTCTCCATCATGGGGCCGTCGGGTGTCGGGAAATCTACCTTACTTGCTTATATTACAGGCACGCTTGCGCCCGATTTCGAAGCGGTTGGGCGGATCGTTCTAGATGGTCACGATATTACGAACGCGCCACCACATGCGCGGCGCGTGGGGATTTTGTTTCAAGATGATTTGTTGTTTCCACATATGTCGGTGGGGGCAAATCTATCCTTTGGCCTACGCGCTGGTGGCACAAAGGCGGAGAGACAGCAAAAAGTATTGAATGCTTTGGAAGAAGTGGGGCTTGCTGGTTTTTCGGAACGCGATCCGGCGACATTGTCAGGTGGGCAAAAAGCACGGGTTGCATTGATGCGAATGTTGCTATCCGAGCCATGTGCGTTGTTGTTGGATGAGCCGTTTTCGCGCTTAGACGCCGCATTGCGAGCGCAAGTCAGAGAGCTTGTTTTTGCGCGCGCAAAAGTGCGTGCCCTGCCTGTCGTCCTTGTGACCCATGATGAAGAAGACGCACGGGCCGCTGGCGGCGATATAGTGACTTTCTTGCCTAGTTAGAGCCTAAAATGGTCTGTGCATGATCAGCCATATAGATATGCAGCCATGGCGTAAAAATGCGCGGCGTATCGCAGAGTTCGCGCTGTAAATCGCCCGGTGATACCCAGCGAACCGCGTTCACTTCTTCGGGGTTTGGTTGAATAGTCAGGTCGTTTGGAGCCTCTGATACAAACACATCCACCACTTCGTGTTCAATCATTTCGGTGCCTACCTTGGCGCGATACTCAATTTGCCCGCGAGGCACTAAGTTCAGACCTGTTATTCCAAGCTCTTCAGTGAGCCGCCTATTGGCACAGTCCTGCGCTGGTTCGTCCCAGTGGGGGTGCGTGCAGCAGGTGTTCGCCCACAGACCGGGCGTGTGGTATTTGTGCAGTGCGCGTTGCTGGATCAATATACGCCCTTGGTTCATCACAAATATGCTGACCGCCTTGTGTCGCAGTCCGCGCAAATGCACGTCCAGTTTTTCAACGGGTTGGAGTGCGCCTTCGAGCCAAGCAGGAATGAGAATCGGATTAATCATTGCGGCTTAATACGCTGAATTTATCGGCATTTGAACTCCTAGACATTCTGTGCTGGTTTTCGCTTGTAGCATCAAAATATCGCTGCTTTTGTAGGGAAAATAGATTTGGAGGCTGGCATGACGATCAAGGCGGTGGTTTGGGGTGAGAATGTACACGAGCAAACAAACAAGGTAGTCGCGGAAATCTACCCTGATGGCATGCATGGAGTGATTGCGGCAGCGTTAAATGCGGCTGGTGGGATTGAAGCGACGACGGCAACTTTGCAGGAACCTGAACATGGCTTGAGCGAGGCGAGATTGACCAAAACCGACGTTTTGCTCTGGTGGGGTCACGCGGCGCACGGCGATGTGGACGACCAAATCGTGGAACGTGTTGCGGATCATGTGAATGCAGGGATGGGACTCATCTTGCTACATTCCGCACATTTCGCGAAGATTTTTAAGCGGTTGATGGGGACGCCATGCAACCTCACGTGGCGAGAAGCAGGCGAGCGTGAACGCCTTTGGGTGACCTCGCGAAATCACCCAATTGCGGCGGGGTTGCCCGATCATTTCGAGTTGGAAAACGAGGAAATGTATGGCGAGCCTTTTGGTGTCCCCGAACCGTTAGAAACCGTGTTTATCAGTTGGTTCCAAGGGGGCGAAGTTTTCCGGTCTGGCCTGACCTATAAACGCGGTGCTGGGAATGTGTTTTACTTCCGTCCGGGACATGAAACCTATCCCACTTATCATGATGCCAACGTGCAGCGGGTTCTGAGCAATGCAGTTCGGTGGGCGCATAACCCTGCGCCGCGCGTTCAGGGAGTGAATGATGCGCCGAATGTGCCTGTTGAGCTAGCGTTAGAGCCTATTTTGGAGCGTGGGCCTCGGCTTCACCAAGATGGTGAAGAGGGCTTCAAGTGAGTGATGTTCGGGTTCTGATTGTTGGCACGGGCGGCATGGCGAATACCCATGCGGAATCCTATGCGAAAATTTCAGGAGTGCGTGTAGTGGCTGGGGTTGATACCGACCCTGCGCGTCTTGCGGCGTTCAACCAAAAGCACGACATTTCGCTTGGGTTCGGCTCTGTTATGGAAGCGTTGAAATGGGGTGAGTTTGACGCCGTTTCCAACGTGACACCTGATGCGATCCATCACCGTACGACGCTACCGATGCTGGCGGCAGGTAAGCATGTATTGTGTGAAAAGCCTCTTGCCGCGAATGCGACGGATGCTGCTGACATGGCGGATGCTGCGGTAAGGGCTGGCGTCGTGAACATGGTAAACCTATCCTATCGCGATGGGCCCGCCTTAGTGGCTGCGGCGAAGATGGTGGCAGACGGCGCCATCGGCGAAGTCCGCCATTTTGAGGCATCGTATCTGCAGAGTTGGCTGACGCAAGGCGCGTGGGGCGATTGGCGAACCGAGGATCAGTGGCTTTGGCGTTTGTCGAAATCGCATGGTTCCATGGGTGTTCTGGGCGATGTGGGCGTGCATATTTTGGACTATGCGACATTTGTTGCAGGGGCGCAGGCTGCTTCTGTTTCATGCCGATTGACGACGTTTGAGAAGGCTGAAGGCGGTAAAATAGGTAATTATCAGTTGGATGCAAATGACAGTATGAACATGCATTTGCGGCTTACAAACGGGGCCGTCGGCGTCATTCACGCGAGTCGTTTCGCCTCGGGGCATCTTAACGATCTTTCTCTACGGATTTTCGGAACAATGGGTGGTTTGGACGTGAGATTCAGCCAAAACAAGAGTCTATTAAGGGCAAGTTTGGGTTCAGATGTGCTTGAAGGAAGATGGATCGATGTGCCTGTACCCCCCATAGAAACCAATTACGCGCGATTTATTGCGGCGGTTAAGGCTGGCGTTCAGGTTGCACCGGACTTTGCGCGCGGTGCCGAACTTCAACGCGTGTTGGATTTAGCAGTGCAATCAGATGCAGAGGGATGTCGGGATCTGCCTGTCTGACCCTTGCGTCAGTCATGAAACAACGTCACTCTGACCAACGTTGTAACAAGGGCCTTATTGATGACGCAAATCACGCCGCCAGCGATCTTTTTTCACCCTGACGCTATTGAATCGCAAGGTAAGGATATCGTGGGGCGCCGGTCTGCAGGGCAGTCTTTTCTCAAGGGGTTTTTAACCCATGTTCCGGGCGATCATGTTTCTGTCGTGACTCAAACCGATGCGGCGGCCAAAACTTTCGAGACGGTTGCGCGAGGGATGGGTGAGGCACGTGAAATTCGGGCTCAAACACTACGCGGACAAAAGGGGTTTACGGAGGCTGGCGCGATCTTTTTTCCTGGCCCCAGCTATATGGATGCGGCGTGGCGCAGACAACGGTTTGACCCTGCAGCGTGTTCACTGATTGGCATTACGCATACTGTTTCGACCCGTCGTGTGATCGAAGGGATGCACACACTACTGGGAGAACCAGTAGAGCCTTGGGACGCCATCATTTGCACCTCTCGTGCTGTTCAGTCTGTCGTCCAGAAGCAAATGGAACTGGAGGCAGAGTATTACCGCGCCCGTTTTGGCGCGACACGCGTGCCGATTCCACAATTACCTCTCATTCCGCTTGGCATTCATGCAGCCGATTTTAGCCGCTCGGATAAAGGGCGGGCCGAGATGCGCACGCGGTTTGGTGTACCTGACGATGCGACAGTCG
>Ga0181556_1000377_pt1 | contig 48031 bp, 51 predicted proteins | sample 011ome_14_FD_148651 | JGI IMG/M metagenome (GOLD analysis project Ga0181556, IMG submission 148651) | Coastal salt marsh microbial communities from the Groves Creek Marsh, Skidaway Island, Georgia - 011505AT metaG (spades assembly) | ecosystem: Environmental > Aquatic > Marine > Intertidal zone...
GCGAGGGCTTCCTTCACCAATTCATTTTGCATCGCCATATCCGCATACATGCGTTTCAGACGCGCATTCTCAGCCTGCAAATGCTTCATCTCCGAAATGAGCGATGCGTCCATGCCGCCATACTTTGTTCGCCATTGGTAAAACGCAGCGCTGCTCATTCCATGCGTCCGGCACAGTTCAGATACAGGCACACCATTCTCAGCTTCTTTCAAGATCGAGATAATCTGTGCCTCTGAATAACGTGATTTCTTCATCGTGAATCTCCTTGGCTTATCTTGCCGCGAAAATTCTAGTTTTCAACACAACCATTTTCCGGGGGGATTACCATATGATCCGCGATGCGCAACGCGGCCTACTTGAAAGCATCCCAGAGGATTTGCTGTACGGCGATGCGCCCGTTGAAGTGGCCACTTGGGAGGTGACGCGTGGATTTGTCGCCCATGACATCCCTGCGGGCCTGCGCCAGCGCGTGCGGATGCACCTCGTCCTGCAAATGCTGCGCACCTCTCGCGAGGAGGGGATCAGCAAGATGTTGGCGCTTCTCCCATCGAACTGGGGTCGTTGGGCCAATCGTTGTAACCTTGATATGAAGGCTGCGGGCCGCAACATGAACATGGGCGGCATCGATTATCAGGCGGTTTGGATCGACTTTTCAACACAGCTACACTGACGCTTTCAAATGGGGCCGTGGGGGCATAGATTGTCCCCATGTCCGACCTGTTCAACACCTCCACCACCGACGCCCCAACTGGCCCGCGCCCGTTGGCGGATCGTCTACGTCCGAAAACATTGGGCGAGGTGATTGGGCAAGAGCAAGTGCTTGGACCTGATGCGCCGCTTGGGATTATGCTTGCCTCAGGGTCATTGTCATCGTTGATTCTCTGGGGGCCACCCGGGGTAGGTAAGACGACGATTGCGCGTTTGCTTGCGGATGAGACAGATCTGCATTTCGTCCAGATTAGTGCGATTTTTACTGGCGTTCCAGATCTGCGCAAAGTGTTTGAGGCTGCAAAGATGCGGCGTCAAAACGGCAAGGGCACGCTGTTGTTTGTCGACGAGATTCACCGCTTCAACAAGGCGCAACAGGACGGCTTCTTGCCCTACATGGAAGACGGTACGATCCTCTTGGTGGGTGCCACCACCGAAAACCCCAGCTTCGAGTTGAACGCCGCTGTGTTGTCACGCAGTCAGGTATTGATCCTGACGCGGCTGGATTTGGGTGATCTGGAGCGGTTGATGCAGCGCGCCGAGAAGGACCTTGGTCGCTTATTGCCCCTGACACCAGACGCCCGTGATGCCCTGATGGAAATGGCCGACGGCGATGGTCGTGCTTTGCTTAATCTCATCGAGCAGGTGTCGGCTTGGAAGGTGACCGACAAGATTGAACGCGAAGGCTTGACCAAGCGATTGATGAAGCGGGCCGCGAAGTATGACAAGTCAGGCGAGGAACATTATAACCTGATTTCCGCGCTGCATAAGTCGGTGCGCGGCTCCGATCCTGACGCGGCGCTCTATTGGTTTGCGCGGATGTTAGAGGGTGGGGAAGATCCCCGCTACTTGGCGCGGCGGTTGGTGCGTATGGCAGTCGAGGATATCAGTCTTGCCGACCCGCAGGCGCAGGCGGTGTGTTTGCAGTCATGGGAAACCTATGAGCGGTTGGGCAGCCCCGAGGGGGAGTTGGCCTTGTCGCAAGCTGTCGTCTATCTGGCACTCGCGCCGAAATCGAACGCGAGTTATGTGGCCTATAAGGCAGCGCGGCATGCGGCCAAGCAGTTTGGCTCAGAGCCGCCTCCGACGCATATTCTGAACGCGCCAACAAAGTTGATGAAAGAGCAGGGGTTTGGCGCAGGTTACGCCTATGACCACGATGCCGAAGACGGATTCTCGGGGCAGAACTATTTTCCTGAAACGATGAAGCGCCCAGTCTTTTATACACCTGTGGATCGCGGTTTTGAACGTGACCTTAAGAAACGTGTGGAATTCTTCGCTGGATTGCGTGCAAAGCGGGGCAAGAATTGACAAGCGGGCGGCATTGGGCCAAGGCAAGCGGATGATAACACCTGTGATCTCTGTGGCGATTGGCGGCGCTTTTGGCGCTGTGGCGCGTTACCTTGTGGGGTTGGCCATGGCCTTCCCTTTGGGCACGTTGACCGTCAACGTGCTGGGCTCTTTGGTGATCGGTCTGGTTTGGGCGCTGTTCGCGGCGCGTGGCCTTCAGGGTTGGTTGCCGTTGGTGATGACTGGATTTTCAGGGGGCTTCACGACGTTCAGCGCGTTTAGCCTCGATACGATGCGCCTTGTTGAAGGTGGCCGATATGCGGCAGCGGGAGGCTATGTTTTGGCCTCTGTGCTACTGTCACTTACGGCCTGCGCCTTTGGACTGTGGCTTGCAAAAGGAATGACAACATGAGCGGCGTGCAAACCCGTGTAATCGGACCCGATGATGGCGACCAGCGGCTTGACCGCTATATGCGCCGTCTGTTTCCACACGTGACCCAAGGGCGCATCGAGAAGATGTGCCGCAAGGGCGATATTCGCGTGAATGGTGGGCGTGTAAAATCGAATACCCGTTTGGAAGTGGGGCAAAGCATTCGCATTCCGCCATTGCCAACAGAGGAACAAGCCGCCCAAGCTGCGTCCCTGCTGAAGCATGGCGTGACCAAGGCGGATGCCAAACTGATCCAGTCTTGCGTGATTTACAAAGACGACCACATGATTGTGATCAACAAACCTGCGGGTTTGGCGACGCAAGGTGGCACCAAGACGACGCGCCACGTGGACGGCATGGCCGAGGCTTTGATGTTCGGCTACGACGAGAAACCGCGCTTGGTGCACCGTCTGGACAAAGACACCTCTGGCGTTTTGATCTTGGCCCGTACTCGCATGATGGCCAAGCAATTGACCGAAAACTTGAAGCACCGTGATACGCGCAAGATCTATTGGGCTGCGGTCGCAGGGGTCCCTCACCCGCGTGCTGGTACGATCAAATACGGGCTTTTGAAGGCTGGCGGCCATGGTGCGGGTGGTGAGAACGAAAAGATGCGCTGCATCCATCCGAACGAGGTTGCCAGTACAGAGGGCGCCAAGCGGGCCACGACGGATTACGCGGTGATGGATACGCTGGCAAAACGTGCGGCTTGGGTTGCACTTGTGCCGATCACAGGCCGCACGCACCAGCTTCGTGCGCATATGGCCGAGATCGGGCATCCGATTGTTGGCGACGGTAAATACGGTGGGTCAGAGCAGGAGAACATGGGCGATGGCTGGGGTGCGGGTATGGGGTCCGAAATCGGGCGCAAAATGCACCTCCACGCGCGGTCGTTGACAATTGAGCATCCCGTGACGGGCAAAGAGATGAGCTTTGTCGCGGACCTCCCCGATCACATGGCGGCCACTTGGGATTATTTCGGCTGGGTCGTTTCGCATGCGCCGTTTGATCCGTTCAATATGCCCGATGCCTGATCTGCGCCTCGTTATTTTTGACGTCGACGGCACGCTCGTTGATAGTCAGGCTGAAATCATGGCAGCGATGGCTTGTGCTTTTGCGAGCCAAGGGATGCCTATGCTAGACCGTGCCACGATTCTGTCGATTGTGGGGTTGTCGCTCAGCGAGGCTTTTGCAAAGCTGTGTCCGCAGGTGGGTGAGGTGCAGCGTGCTGTGCTCGTTCAAGCCTATAAAGATGCGTTCAACGACCTTCGAGGGCCAGATGGGAACGCCGAACTGTCTCCGATGTTTGCAGGCGCGCGTGAGGCGCTTTTGAACTTGCACGCGCAGCCTGAAACCTTGCTTGCTGTGGCAACTGGCAAGTCCAAGCGCGGGCTTGATAAGATGATTGAGCGGCACGGCCTTGAGGGGCTTTTTGTCAGCCAACAAGTTGCGGATTTTCACCCGAGCAAGCCACATCCCGCAATGGTTTTGGCGGCTCTTTCAGAGACAGGCGTCACGCCAAATCGCGCCGTGATGCTCGGCGATACGAGCTACGATATGGACATGGGCCGCGCTGGTGGCGTGGGCACGATTGGGGTAACTTGGGGCTATCATGACGCCGCAACAATTGGCGCCGATATCGTGATCGACAGTTTTGATGCTCTTCCGAATGCAATTGATCAATTAACAGGAACGACGACATGAGCTTGCTCAAACAAAAACGGTTCTGGAAAGCCGCCGCCGTGGTGGAACGTGATGGCGGCTTTGGCGTCGAACTTGACGGGCGGGCGGTGAATACGCCAAACAAAACGCCACTCATTTTGCCAACGCGTACAATGGCAGAAGCGATTGCCGTCGAGTGGGATGCGCAGGTCGACAAGATCGATCCGTTAACCATGCCCGTGACCCGAGGGGCGAATTCTGCGATTGATAAAGTGGCCCCGCAACTGGCGGAAGTTGTGGCTGATTTGGCGAACTACGGTGATAGCGATCTGTTGTGCTACCGCGCCGCTGGACCCGTCGAATTGGTGGCGCGTCAGGCCGAAAAATGGGATCCCATATTGGATTGGGCAGCATCCGGATTTGGTAAGCGTTTGAACGTGGGTGAAGGTGTCATGCATGTCCCACAAGACCCTGATTTGATTGCGAATCTGCATGCTGAAGTTGCGAGTTTTGATCACTTTGCACTCGCAGGCGTGCATGATTTAATAGCAATTTCGGGCTCTTTAATACTTGCATTGGCAGTAACGCGTCGCGCGCTTTCGGCCGAAGATGCATGGGAATTGTCACGGCTTGATGAGCATTGGCAAGCTGAGCAGTGGGGCGATGACGAAGAAGCGAGCGCCCATGAGGCGTTGAAACGTACGGCTTTCTTAAACGCAGCGCGATTCTATGAAATGGCGCTGACTTAGCGTCAATCAGGTCAAATGGCCCGTTTTGCTGAAAATGTGAGGCGAATCGACCTGCGAAGCATGATTGTTTCCGAAATGGCAGTCTTGACCTTTGTGCATAAGTCCGTTCAATATTTGACGATTGATAGGGTAACCTACATGACACTCACCGCCCCTCGGGGCAAAAAATAACTGCCTCCGAGTAAGGGGGCGGAAACTCAGGAAGAGGTAAAAATGAAAAAGACCGTATTTCTCGGCGCGCTGACTGTTGCAGGTTTTGCTGCCGGTGTTGCGTCCGCTTCGACACTAGATGACGTTAAGGCCCGTGGGCATTTGAACTGTGGCGTAACTACAGGCTTGGTTGGCTTTGCTGCACCAGACGCAAACGGCGTTTGGGAAGGTTTTGACGTTTCAGTCTGCCGCGCAGTTGCAGCTGCTATTTTTGGCAACGGCGATGCTGTTGAATTCGTTCCAACAACTGGCGAAACACGTTTCACAGCACTTGCGTCTGGCGAGATCGACCTTTTGGCACGTAACACAACTTGGACAATGTCCCGCGACACAGACCTGAAATTCGACTTCGTTGGCGTAAACTACTACGATGGACAAGGCTTCATGGTTCCAAAAGCACTCGGCGTTGCATCCGCTAAGGATCTCGACGGCGCGACTGTTTGTATCCAAACTGGTACAACAACAGAGCTGAACTTGGCCGACTACTTCCGCGCTAACAACATCTCTTACCAGCCAGTTCCTATTCAAACGAACGCAGAAGCGCAGCAGCAGTATCTTGCTGGCGCATGTGACGTGTACACAACTGACGCATCTGGCTTGGCTGCGACACGTGCAACATTCGAAGTACCTGGCGATCACGTTCTTCTGCCAGAAATCATCTCCAAAGAGCCACTCGGCCCGCTTGTTCGCCACGGCGACAACGAATGGGGTGATATCGCAATGTGGACTTTGAACGCACTGGTTGCTGCGGAAGAAATGGGTATCACATCCGCGAACATCGAAGAGCTTTCTGCTGCGCCAACAAACAACCCAGAAATCAACCGTATCCTCGGCACCGAAGGTGAATTGGGCGCGATGATGGGTCTGAGCGCTGATTGGGCTAAGAACGCAATTGCCGTAAGCGGCAACTACGGCGAAATCTTCGAGAAGAACATTGGTGAAAATTCTCCAATCGGTCTTGCTCGTGGCTTGAACGCACAGTGGACAAACGGCGGCCTGCAGTATTCTGCACCGTTCCGTTAAACCATGATGAATTGGGCGCGGGTTTCGACCTGCGCCCATTTTCCAAGAATACGATTATAGAATCGACGTATCCAAAGACGACATAAGCCCAAAAAATGGGCAAAAGCAGCGTCAGGATATACGGGGAGAATACATCAATGTCTGTTATTGAAGCGCCGAAAGCCTCTTTTCGGTTAAGTCAGCTTATCTATGATACGCGTTATCGGTCGATGACCATTCAAGTGGTCACACTCGCGCTTATCTGTGTCGGAATATACTGGCTTGTCGACAACCTGCTCGCGAACTTGGACAACCTTGGGCTTGAGCCTGATTTTGGCTTTTTGTCGAGCCGCGCTGGGTATGACATTGGTCAGACTCTGATCGATTACAATAACAGCATGTCGCACGGTCGTGCCGCTGTTGTGGGAATCCTCAACACACTTCTTGTGGCGGCCATGGGCTGTGTCACCGCAACGATCCTTGGCGTTTTCGCGGGTGTTTTGCGCCTGTCGAAGAACTGGGTCGTGGCGCGATTGATGGCGGTTTACGTCGAAGGCTTCCGTAACGTGCCGCTCTTGCTTTGGATCGTCTTGATTTATGCTGTGATGACCGAAGGGATGCCACAACCGCGTGATTTCCGCGAAGGTGGCGATGCGGCCATGCTCTTTGCCGATAGTGTCGCGGTGACGAACCGTGGCGTTTATATACCTGGTCCGGTTTGGGGTGAAAATTCAGGCATTTTGATCGCGGTTTTCGTTGCCTCCATCATCGGTGCGTTTGCTTACCGTCGATATGCCAAGAAGCTTCTGTTTGATACAGGCCGCTTGTTGCCAATGTTTTGGCCCGCGATTTTAATCGCCATCGTTCCTGCTGTTCTTACACAACTGGTTTTGGGCAACCCTCTCACTTTGGATTACCCAGTGTTGGGTGGATTTAACTTTAGTGGTGGCGTTCAAATTAGCACACCGCTTGTTGCGCTCTGGGTTGCACTTTCTCTCTACACTGGTGCCTTCATTGCCGAGATCGTGCGTGCGGGTATTATGGCGGTCAGCAATGGCCAGTCCGAGGCGGCATTTGCGCTTGGTATGCAGCCAAATCGCACCATGAGCCTCGTCGTGTTGCCGCAAGCGATGCGCGTGATCATTCCGCCGCTGATCTCTCAGTTCCTCAACCTGACAAAAAACTCCTCGTTGGCGATTGCGGTTGGTTATCCTGACGTGCGTGCGACGCTTGGTGGGATCACGTTGAACCAAACGGGGCGTGCGCTTGAATGTATGCTCTTGCTGGGCCTGTTTTACTTGGCCCTCAGTCTGATCATTTCGTTCGTGATGAACGTTTACAACAATAGCATGAAGCTGAAGGAGCGCTAAGATGACCAACCCAACTGCGCAAAACCCCGGTTTCGTCCGTGACAAAATGCTCCCCCAAGCGGTTCCGCCGATTGGTCAAAAAGGAGCGATTAAATGGCTACGTGAGAACCTGTTCTCAAGCGTCTTGAATACAGTTTTGACCTTGGTGTCGATTTGGGTCGTTTACTTTGTCCTAAGCCACATCGCGCCTTGGTTCTTTAATTCTATCTGGGACGCTAAATCGCTGACAGAATGCCGTGAAATCCGCGACGCAACACTGGGTGCTGATGCCTCTGCCGCCTGTTTTGCCGTTATATCTGATCGCTGGCAGCAATTGTTGTTTGGTTTCTATCCAAGCAGTGAATACTGGCGTCCTGTATTGGCACTTGTCTTGATGGTCGTTGGCATCATGCCAGTGCTGTTCCAAAGCATTGAGCGCAAATGGCTCATCGCATCTGCGTTGCTCCCATTTGTGCTTTTCTTCCTACTTTGGGGCGGGTCGATCTGGCTGCCAATCACAATCGCATCGGGGTTTGTTCTGGGCTACTTCGTGAACAAGATTGGGACACCGATTTTGGGATCCATTGCTGGATTTGTCGCGATGATTTTGATTCCAATTTTGTACTGGGTCTATGCGGCAGCACCGCTCGCTGATGCGATCCACAGTGTTTTGCCGATCGGACTAGATTTTATTCAGTCCAAAGACTTCGGTGGCTTTATGCTTTCCATCGTTATCGGTGTCGCTGGGATCGTCTTGTCCTTGCCACTGGGTATCATGTTGGCACTTGGTCGTCAGTCCGACATGTTCATTGTGAACAAACTGTCGACCGGGTTCATTGAGGTTATTCGTGGTGTGCCGCTGATTGTGTGGCTGTTTACCGCATCGCTGTTGCTCAACTACTTCCTTCCTCCTGGTACGAACTTTGACCTCATGCTCCGCGTGATCATCATGGTGACGCTCTTTTCGGCGGCTTATATCGCCGAGGTTGTGCGTGGTGGTTTGGCCGCTTTGCCGAAGGGGCAGTATGAGGGCGGTGATAGCCTTGGTCTTAACTACTGGCAGTCCATGCGCCTGATCATTTTGCCACAAGCGCTGAAAATCTCGATCCCGGGTATCGTGAACACGTTCATCGGTCTTTTCAAAGATACGACCCTCGTTGTGTTTATCGGTTTGCTTGACCCCATCGGTCTGACCAACTCGATCCGGTCGTCTACTGATTGGAACGGTATTTACTGGGAACTCTATGTATTCATTGGCCTGATGTTCTTCATCTTCTGCTTCAGCATGGGCCGCTACTCACTCTATCTGGAGCGTAAGCTTCAGCGTGAACATCGTTAAGGGAGGCATCTGATATGTCTAATACTGCAACAGACCGCGCAATCGACCGTAGCAAGATGGAAGTCTCTGACGAGGTTGCGATCGAAATCCACAATATGAACAAGTGGTATGGCACGTTCCACGTTCTGCGTGACATCAACCTGACAGTGCAACGCGGTGAGCGGATTGTTATCTGTGGTCCTTCTGGCTCGGGTAAATCGACGCTGATCCGCTGCATCAACCGTCTGGAAGAGCACCAGCAGGGCCAGATCATCGTGGACGGGACAGAATTGTCGTCCGACCTGAAGAATATCGATAAGATCCGTTCTGAGGTTGGCATGTGCTTCCAGCACTTCAACCTGTTCCCGCACCTGACGATCCTTGAGAACTGCACATTGGCGCCGATCTGGGTGCGCAAAACACCTAAGAAAGAAGCTGAAGAGATTGCGATGCACTTCCTTGAGAAGGTCAAAATCCCTGATCAGGCGAACAAGTATCCCGGCCAATTGTCTGGCGGTCAGCAGCAGCGTGTGGCGATTGCCCGTTCGCTTTGCATGAAGCCACGTATTATGCTGTTCGACGAACCGACTTCTGCGCTTGACCCTGAGATGATCAAAGAGGTGCTCGACACCATGATTGAACTCGCGGAAGAGGGCATGACCATGCTTTGCGTGACGCACGAGATGGGCTTTGCCCGTCAAGTTGCGAACCGCGTTATCTTTATGGATCAAGGCCAGATTGTTGAGCAGAACGAGCCTGAGGAGTTCTTCTTGAATCCGAAATCAGAGCGTACACAGTTGTTCCTGAGCCAAATTCTCGGCCACTAAGCGGCAGACATACCAAATAAAAAGCCCCTGCGATTGCGGGGGCTTTTTACGTTTTAGTCTGCGTCGCGTCCCGCTGCGCCGATCAGGTCTCGGGGGACGGTAAAGTCGATAACCTTGCCTTTTCCCCGTGCGACTTCGCCATCAAAGTCGATCACTGTCGTCGCGCAGGTCGGGTAGTCGCCAAAACGCGGGTGCGCAGGGGGCTGCCGCACTAAGCCGGTTGCCAACATACCTATCCCGGGATTGTGTGCGATGACGGCGATGCAGTTGGCATCCTCGCGCCGCACCAAATCAAGGATCGTGTCGGGGGCCGCGTGGTAAAGTGACGGTTTGAATTTGATCAGGGGTGCATCATTGAATGCCGGGCGAATCAAATCAGAGGTTTCGACGGTGCGCACAGCGTCAGAGACGAGCATCAGGTCGGGGATGTAGCCATTTGCTTGCAACCATGTGCCAATTGCCTGCGCTGCGTCTCTGCCTCGCTGGTTTAGCGTGCGCGCATGATCGTTGCCAAAGGGGTCATCCCAGCTTGATTTGCCGTGACGGATCAGGATGAGACGGGTCATAGGAAGGCCTCCATGTGGAATGCGGCTTGGGCAGGTAAGCGGCGTTTTGCGCCGACGGGACAGGCGCGTCTGGCGGCGCAGCCGTTGGTCATGCAGGATTTGCCAGCATCCGTCGCAAGATAGGTTTTGCACACAGCAACGTCGTAGGTGTCGCGTAGGGCGTCAACGGGGCAGGCGGTTTTGCAAGGAGCCGGGCAGGTCGCGCAGGGATTGCTGCCGTTCTTTGCCGCGAGGGCCTCAGGGACCCAAACCGCTCCGCGATAGGAGGCAAAAAGGCCAGCGATGTCGTGCACAAGAAACCCGATCGGCGAGGCCCATGCACGTCCACTGCGCAGTGCCCAAGCGTAAAACGGTTGGAATGGTGGTCCGCCGAAGGGGTAGTAGGCCACGCCGCCTGCCTTTGCGGCGATCACGTCGATCACGCGGCGCGACCAGCGATCCATCGGGTCCGGCTCGCCATCGCGATATTCGGGAGAGCTGGAAAATAGCCCCCAGAAAGCGGGTTCGTCGGGGCCGAGCAGAATCAGAGAGCCGTGATCACGGTCCAAGCCATCGCTCTGCAGGACAGAGCAATGGCCCATGTACATCAGGCCCACATCTGCGAGGCCCGTTAAGGTCAATCGCGCGGTTCGCGTATCAGCGAGCCCGCGCCGTGGTCTGTGAACAGCTCAAGCAGACAGGCATTCGGCGCACGGCCATCAAGGATAACCACAGCGCGCACGCCATTAGAAATCGCGTCGAGCGCGGTTTCGGTCTTGGGGATCATGCCGCCTGCGATGGTGCCATCAGCGATCAATGCGTCGATCTGCTTGGGTGACATCTCGGTCAGGATGTTGCCGTCCTTGTCCTTCACGCCAGACACATCGGTCAGAAGCAATAGGCGGTCGGCCTTCAGCGCACCTGCTACCGCGCCAGCAACAGTGTCGCCGTTCACGTTATAGGTTTCACCCTCATAGCCCATTCCGAGCGGTGCGATCACGGGGATGGCCTTTGCTGCGTGCAGGTCGCGCAGGATGGTGACATCCATTTTGACAGGCGTGCCAACGAGGCCTAGATCAGGGTTAGTCTGTTCGCAGATCATCAGGTTTGCGTCCTTACCAGAGACACCAACGGCTTTGCCGCCCTCGTCGCTGATCGCTTGCACGATCCGGTTGTTCACCTTGCCAGAGAGGACCATTTCAACGACATCCATCGTCGCCTGATCGGTCACGCGTTTGCCGTTCACAAACTCGGATTTGATATCAAGTTTCTTGAGCATCTCGTTGATCATCGGGCCGCCGCCGTGCACGACGACTGGGTTCACGCCAACTTGCTGCATCAAAACAACGTCGCGGGCGAAGCTATACATTGCCTCGTCGCTGCCCATCGCGTGACCGCCGAGTTTGATAACAACCGTGGCCCCAGCATATCGTTGAAGGTAGGGGAGAGCCTGCGACAACGTCCGCGCGGTGGCGATCCAATCTTGATCCATATCTGGCGTCCTCTTTTTCATGCGATACCTGCTATAATTGCGCGTAATTTTTCGATCCCGTCGCCCTTTTCAGAAGAGGAAAGGATCAGTTCAGGGTAGGCGGCGGGGTGCTTGGCTAACGCCTCGCGGGTCTTTGCGAGAGAGGCTTCAAGGGCATCGCCGCGCAGTTTGTCAACTTTGGTCATGACAACTTGGAAGGTCACGGCAGAGCGGTCGAGCAGCGACATGATTTCCTCGTCAACGGCTTTGGCCCCATGTCGCGCGTCGATCAGAACAAACACACGGCGAAGAGTCGGGCGGCCAGAGAGATATTGCTTCAGGAGGCGTTGCCATTTTTCAACGACAGCAACAGGCGCGTTGGCAAAGCCATAGCCCGGCAAGTCGACGACGTAGAAATCGCCAGCGGTGAAGAAGTTAATCTCTTGCGTCCGACCGGGTGTGTTGGAGGCACGCGCGAGGCCCTTGCGGCCTGTCAGCGCGTTAATCAGGGATGATTTTCCCACGTTGGAACGCCCTGCAAAGCAGACCTCGGTGCGGTCGGCCTCGGGTAGGCCATCCATCGCGACGACGCCTTTGAGAAACGTGGTTTCGCCTGCAAATAGCATACGACCCTTTTCGCGCTCTTCGTCGGTGGGTTCGGGGGCTTCGGTGAAACGGATATGCATGGTCATAGTACCTCGGCTGTGTCGCCAAGGCTGATTTTACCGCCTCGGATGACTTCGGCATAGATGCCAAAATTTTGATGATCCCAGTTGTCGCGCAAAACGGCCAAAGTATCAACGTCGCGAACGCCAGTATTTGGATTGGCCGTGGTTAACATACAGCGCTTGATGGGTTCTTTGATGCGTAGAGTAGCCGCGCCAATCTGAATGTCTTGGCCGATCAAGTCCCACTCTTGCCAAGGGGCGAGGCCGTCGAGCCAGATATTGCCGCGCCAACGTTCCATCTCGAACTGTCTCCCAATGCGCTCCGCGACCTCGGCGTGGCTCGCCGCATTGTGAATCGAAATAGACGGGTAGTCAGTGTCGGTGAGGCCTCGGTCGGGAAGGGTGATGATCCCATTGGGGATACGTATATTATCCACGGGGCAAAGCGGGCTAACCCATGCGATAAATCGGGCGATGTCGTCGGTGTCATCAGGCGCAAAAGATAAATCGTCTAATTCGGCATGGCGCAGGGTTATTGTCTTTGTTTTGTCATCAAAGGTTGCCCAAATTCCAGCAAGCTTTGGCGCAAAAGTGCCCGTCATGAAGTTGCGACACATAACCCAATGGGGGTCTGTCGTCTGGAATTTGCAATCAACATGAGTGACGGCCCAGCGCCGATCCCACGGCATAGATTGGCCAGCCACCAAATCGACAAAAGCCAAGGCCTCGCGACCATGGCTTTTGATGGGATGTCGCCACAGATGAGTGACGGTGATCATTTACTTGGCTTTCGGCGGTTTGGGATCGTTAGCCGCTTTGCCCTTGCGCTTGAAACCAGATTTGATGTTGCCGAAAACGTCGGGCTTTGCACCGTGGCTTCGCATAATCAAATACTGCTGGGCGAACGTAATGGTGTTGTTCGTGATCCAGTAAAGAACCAAACCGCTGGCAAATGAGCCGAGCATGAACATGAACACCCAAGGCATCCAAGCCATGATCATTTTCTGGGTTGGATCTGTTGGGGCAAGGTTCAGCTTCTGCTGCATCCACATCGAGATGCCCAAGATAATCGGCAAGATACCTAGGCTAATGATCGCAAATGTGCTGCCGACCTCTGGAACACCCCATGGGAGCAGGCCAAACAGGTTGAGGATCGAGGATGGGTCTGGCGCACTAAGATCGCGAATCCAGCCGATCCATGGCACATGGCGCAGTTCGATCGTTACAAAGATCACCTTGTAGAGCGAGAAGAAGATCGGGATCTGCAGGAAGATCGGCAAACACCCGGATGCGGGGTTCACTTTGTTGTCTTTGTAAAGCTTCATCATGCCTTGCTGCATGGCCTGCTTGTCTTCACCTGTCCGTTCTTTGAGCTTTTCCATTTCTGGCTGCAGCTCTTTCATCTTCGCCATGGAGACGTAGGATTTGTAGGCCAGCGGCAAAACGAGCGCCTTCAGGAAGAACGTCAGGGCGATAATGGACCAACCCATGTTGCCAATAAACTGGTTCAATGTGTGCAGAACCCAGAAGATCGGTTTCGTCAGGAAGAAGAACCAGCCCCAGTCAATGCTGTCGAGAAATCCGGTCACGCCGTCGTTGTTTTCGTAGTTGCGGATGGTGTCCCATTCCTTTGCGCCCGCGAAAAGACGGGTCGTAACAGTGGCGGTCTCGCCCGCCGCGACGTTGCTCACGTTCATTACGGCCTCAGCCTGATAAAGGTCGCGCGACGCGAAATATTTGCTGACCGACCGGAAGGGGGACGCTTGATCGGGGATCATCGTCGTCATCCAGTAGTGGTCGGTATAGCCAATCCAACCGCTGCTTGTTACGTCGATGCTCTCGGCTTGTGTGCCTTCGCGCGCGTCCACGGCATAGTCAGCCAACTTTGAGTATTTAGTTTCTTCGAGTTCGCCGTCGGACATGCGGACAAGCCCTTCGTGCAAAATGAAGAATTTCTTGAGGTTTGATGGCTCGCCGTGGCGGCGCAAAATGCCGTATGCGCGCGCTGCAACGGGGGTCGCGGAGGTGTTCTCGAGTGACTGCGCGAAGCTGAACATGAATTTGTCGTCAATACTGATCGTGGTGCGAAAAGTCTGGCCTTGGCCGTTATTCCAAGCAAGTGTGACGGGTGTTTCTGGAGTGAGTTTTTCGCCGCTTTCCAAAGACCAAAGCGTATCGGGGCCTGGGACAGTTTCGGCTGTCAGACCTTCAGTGCTCGCCCATCCAAATGTCGCGAAATATGCGTCGGCGTCGCCAACTGGGCGGAGCAGCTTCACGACAGGCGAATCTTCTGCGAGCGTTTCTTTGTATTGGGTCAGCGCCAGATCGTCGATCCGCCCGCCCATCAACGAAATGCTGCCCGACAATTCTGGCGTCTCGATCGGGATACGCGGCGCGTCGGCTGCAGATTCACCTGCATCCAAAGTCGCAGTTGTGTTTTGCGTTGTAGCCGTAACGGTCGGCGTTGTGGTGCCCGTCTCGGTGGATGTGACTGCTGTCGCGTCGGGCTGAACGGGTACATCTTCTGGTGGGAAGAAAATAGTCCACGTCACGATCACGAGTGCGCTGAGTGCTGTTGCAAGAATGAGGTTCTTGTTCTGATCGTCCATCTGAAACCGCCCATATAACCGGAAAAATCTGAAGGCCGTTCAACCCCTGCAGGGGGCAAAGGTCAAGTGGTTTTCAGTATTTTCACGTTATGCATTGGGAAATGAGGCAGTTGGTCAAGGTTTTCGAGAGATTATGCTGTGTAAAGTTTCCGGACGTTTCCGCCATCGGGATTGCGCCGATTTTGGAGCCAGTTTGTTGTGGCTTCGCCATCCATTGGCTTGGAGAGAAGGAATCCTTGCATATGACCGCACCCTAGCTGCGTAAGTGTTAATTGTTCACCCGGTGTTTCCACCCCTTCGGCCAAAGTATCGAGGCAAAGTCGATCAGCCATCGTTAAAATCGCAGCGACCATACTTCTTTGTTCGTCATCTGAGTCAATGTGTGTGATGAACGATCTGTCTATCTTGATCCGTTGGATCGCGAACTTACGAATGGACGTGATCGAAGCATGCCCCGTCCCGAAATCATCAAGATCAATGCCGCAACCCATTTTCGCCAAACGGTTGAGGTTCTTTTCTATAATGTTCCCTGCATTTGTTGAAACGACCGTTTCTAGGACTTCGAGTACCAACCGGTTGGCGGAGAGGCCGCAACGATCCAGCTCCATGGCAATGTGATCCACGAGGTTCGGGTTGCGTAGCTCTGCGTTTGAAAGGTTCACCGAGATATGCGGAACCAATAGGCCCTGCTTGTCCCAAGCGGCCAACGCCACCAAGGAGTCCGACAGAATTTTTTGACCGAGCTGTCGCATAAGTCCTGCTTGCTCAAGTATTGGCAAGAAATCGAGTGGAGGAATAAGGCCCTTCTGCGGGTGATTCCAGCGTGCCAGTGCCTCAAAGCCATTAACCTCTTACGTACTCAGCCGCATTTGGGGCTGAAAAAACGCGGTTATTTGGCCCTGTGCGAGTGCGTTATGGACCTCGCCCAATAGGCCGTCGCGGGACGCGACCCTGTCGTGCATCGCGGCAGAATAGCTGCGAATCGCGTTTGGGCCGTCGCGCGACGCTTCCAGTTGTGCGATGCACGCGGCGCGAAGGATAGCGTGGGGCGTTGGATCGTTAAGGCGCAATGCGAGGGCAAAACCGATTGACGCGGTGACATATGTACTCAAGCGATCAACTTGAAACGGTTCTGCCAAAGCATGTTGAATACGGGTCGCAAGTTGAATTGCTGCTTCAAGGTCGAGACGCCGGTAGTGGGACAATGCGATGGCAAAGCGAGGCCCTTCGAGGTGCGCGAAGATATCATTTTCGCGGAGCAAGGGTTTCAGTCTTTCAGAAACGTGCCGCAGCAGTTTTTCAAGCTCCTGAGTATCGTGAGTTTCTTCGAGGCCACGATAATGATCGAGTTCAAATACAAGCGCTGTCGTGATATGCTTAAGGCGAGGGTTCCCGCTTAAAGAATTGGAAAGCGCGTGCAAAATTTCTGCTCTGCCAGCAGTTCTTGAGATATCGCTTCTTTTCCCGAAGCCTATCAGTTTTACCCTATGGATAGCGCATTCTGCGGCATGGAATAGGGCAATAGCAGCGTCGCGAATGCGGCGTGTCATTGCCAAATACATCTAGTGTTCCTTGTTTCCAAATACGTGTGCCTTGCACCACGATTCTAAGAAACGATACCGTAAAGGCAGTGACTAATTGATTAATCCCCGCACGCTATTTCGTGCGGGTCAGGCCCGTAAAGTCGAAGAGTTTTGGGTCCAGCAAGTGTGATGGTCGCGCATTCATTAATGATTTGAACATCACTTGGCGTCGACCGGGACTATTTTTTTCCCATCCGTCGAGGATCTGTTTGACCTGTTGGCGCTGCAAACCGTCTTGAGAGCCGCACAGGTCACAGGGAATGATCGGATAGTTCATCGCCTTCGAGAATTTCTCGCAGTCTTCTTCGGCAACATGCGCCAAGGGACGGTAAACAAATAGATCGCCTTCTTCGTTCAGCAGTTTTGGTGGCATAGTGGCCAAGCGACCGCCATGGAAGAGGTTCATAAAGAATGTTTCGAGGATGTCGTCACGGTGGTGGCCGAGGACGACAGCAGAGCATCCCTCTTCGCGGGCTATGCGGTACAGATTGCCGCGACGTAGGCGTGAGCAAAGGGAACAGAAGGTGCGTCCCGCGGGAATCTTGTCCATGACGATGGAATAGGTGTCTTGGTATTCGATCCGATGCGGGACACCCATTTTTTCCAAAAATGAAGGAAGAACTGTTGCCGGAAAATTTGGCTGACCTTGGTCGAGGTTGCAGGCGAGAATGTCGACAGGCAATAGGCCACGCCATTTCAATTCGTGCAGAACCGCGAGCAACGTATAGCTATCTTTGCCGCCTGAAAGGCAGACAAGCCAGCGCGCATCGCGCTCAATCATTCCGTATTGTTCAATGGCTTCGCGGGTATTGCGGACAATACGCTTGCGCAGTTTTTTGAAATCGGTGGTTGAGGGTGCGCCGTGGAAAAGCGGGTGAATGTCATCAAGGTCATCTAGCATGGCGCGGATATGCCAGAAGGGATGCTGTCTGCATAGTGTTCTTGAGCAGTGCTAGGAATTTTCGGCGAAAATTCGAAGGCTAGTCGGGGACGTTGTCGATTCCCGATCCACCCCAAGGGTGGCAGCGCCCGATACGGCGGACCGTAAGCCATGCACCTTTGATGCCGCCGTGCTTTTCCAATGATTCGAGCGCATAGGCAGAACAGGTTGGTTGGTATCGGCAGCCGTGTCCGACCATCGGAGAAAACACAGCGCGGTAGGCGCGGACGGGCAGGGAGAAGAAGTAGGCGAGCGGGCTCATGAATGCACCTTATTGAGTGCGCGGCGTAGATCGCTGATCAATTCGGGAAACGCGAGTTCGGCAGTCACCGTTTTTCGTCCAACAAGGACGTAATCCCATCCATCGAGGCCCTCGGTCGGCAGAACCATGCGGGCGACTTCGCGCAGTCGGCGCTTGGCGCGATTGCGGGCGACGGAGTTGCCTACTTTTTTTGAACATGTGAAGCCAACGCGGATGCCATCGGCCTCACCTTCGGCGCGTTTACGCGCCTGTAGGTGAATCCCAGTGGTTCCTTGCCGCCGCGCTCCAGACGCGCGCAGAAAATCCGCACGTTTCGTTAAAACCGTGAGCGGCAGGCAAACGGAAACCGCCGGTGGCCCTTCCACGGAAGTAGCGACTTCGCTTTCCATGGGTGCCACCGGCGGTTTCAAATCGGGTAACCGAATGCTGGCGCTTATGCGCTCAACTTCGCGCGGCCTTTGGCGCGACGCTTGTTGATGATGTTACGGCCAGCTTTAGTCGCCATGCGAGCGCGGAAGCCGTGACGGTTCTTACGAACGCGGTTAGATGGTTGGAACGTGCGCTTCATAGCGGTGTCCTTTGGTTTTTGGGCCAAACCCATAAATGGATTCGAAGCCGATCTACAATTCAGACTTGTCCTTTAGAGAGGGCTTGGCGTGGTGTCAACGCGCAAGGCGGGGTCAAACTGCAACAATTTGGTAATTTAAACCGGGTCAATTGTTACAATGATCACGAAACATCCCGAATATCCCAGCTTTCAAGGTTCAAATCATCAAGGAGACGTGAGTGGGGTATGAGATTTTTCGGTTCCAGTCCATCTAGGGTGGAACAGAAAGCCGCACACCGCGAGAAAGACAGATTCTATGACTTACACCTCACAAAGCGCGATTGCGCGGCGAATCCCCTTGGTAATAATCATCGTTGTTGCCGTTTTGGGGGCTTTCTTCCTACGTGATTACCTCACTTTCGACACTTTGAAGGAGAATCGGGAGGCGCTTTTGGCGTTTCGCGACGCGAACTTTGTATTGACGGTGTTGGCGTTTATCGTGGCCTACATCCTAATTGTCGCGTTCTCACTGCCAGGGGCGACGATTGCGACGCTCACTGGTGGGTTCCTGTTCGCGACGTTCCCTGGGGCATTGTTTAATATTCTTGCAGCGACCATCGGTGCAACGGCCATTTTCATGGCGGCACGCTGGGGTTTGGGCGAAAAGCTGTCTGCCAAGATGGATAGCTCTGGAGGTTCGGTCAAAAAGATCAAATCGGCAATCGACGATAACCAATGGGAGTCGCTCTTTCTAATCCGTCTTGTGCCAGCGGTGCCGTTCTTTATGGCGAACCTGATCCCTGCGCTCGTTGGTGTGCCGCTGTTCCGCTTTGCCATCACGACATTCTTCGGGATCATTCCGGGCACGGTGGTGTATACCTCTGTTGGCGCTGGGCTGGGTGAGGTGTTTGCCCGTGGTGAGACGCCGAACCTTGGGATCATTTTCGAGCCTGCAATCCTCCTCCCCATTCTGGGCCTCTCTGCTTTGGCCGCTCTGCCTATTCTTCTCAAAGCCCTGCGCGGCAAGAAAGATCTGTAAATCATGACCCGAATCAAAACAGACATTTGTATTATTGGCGGCGGCTCTGGTGGCCTTTCGATTGCGGCAGGCGCTGTGCAAATGGGGGCGAAGGTCGTGCTACTTGAGGGCCACAAGATGGGTGGCGATTGTCTGAACTATGGTTGTGTGCCGTCCAAGGCCTTGATCGCTTCGGCGAAGCAAGCGCATGCCATGTCGCATGGCGCGAAATATGGCGTCGCTGATGCTGCTGCAAAAGTTGATTACGCCGCTGCCAAAGACCACGTCGCGGACGTCATCGCGACAATTGCACCCGTCGATAGCGTCGAGCGATTTGAAGGGTTGGGAGTAAAAGTCATCCAAGAGTTTGGCCGCTTTGTCTCTCCTACCGAAGTGAAAGCAGGCGACACGATCATCGAGGCCCGCCGTTTTGTGATTGCCACAGGTTCTGGCCCATTCGTGCCGCCAATCGGCGGTCTGGATACTGTCAAATATTACACCAACGAAGACATTTTTGATCTGCGTGAGCAGCCCGCGCATTTAATCGTGATCGGCGGCGGGCCAATCGGGATGGAAATGGCGCAGGCGCATGTGCGCTTGGGGTCCAAGGTAACCGTAATTGAGGGTGCCAAGGCGTTCGGTAAAGACGATCCCGAAATGGCCGCTATTGTGGTTGAAAACCTCAAGGCCGAAGGCGTCGAGATCATTGAGGATGCGCAAGCGACCAAAATTAGCGGTAAGGGTAAAGACATTACCGTGCATACGCCAAAGGGTGATTTCACGGGCTCCCACCTGCTGATGGCTGTCGGGCGTAAGGTAAATATTGACAAGCTGGACCTTGAAAAGGGCGGTGTTGCATTCACACGCGGCGGGATAGAAGTTGGCGATGATCTACGGTCAGTTAGCAACCGCAAAGTCTATGCCGCAGGCGACGTCGCAGGCGGGCTGCAATTCACCCATGTGGCGGGATATCACGCGGGCGTCCTGATCCGTTCGATCCTCTTTGGGCTACCGTCCAAGCAATCCACCCGACACATACCTTGGGCCACCTATACTGACCCTGAACTGGCGCAAGTCGGTTTGACCGAAGCGCAAGCGCGCAAAAAACATGGCGATAAACTTGAGGTCGTGCGGTTTGATATGCACCACAATGATCGACTAATCGCAGAGCGGAAAAACAAGGGTTTGATCAAGGTTATGGTCGTGAAAGGCCGCCCTGTTGGCGCATCAATCGCAGGGCCATTGGCCGGAGAACTTATCGGCATGTGGGCCATGGCCATCGCGAACAATTTGAAGATGTCCGCCGTGGCCAATACCGTGTTACCCTATCCTACAGTGTCCGAGGTTAACAAACGCGCCGCTGGTGCCTATTTTAGCCCAAGACTGTTTGAAAACGATATGGTGAAGCGGGTTGTTGGGTTGGTCCAGCGCTGGCTGCCATAAGATAGGTAACGAGGACACATGCTCAATTCACTCTCAGGGCGATTTCTGATCCTGACGACAGTCTTTGTCATGTTGGCAGAGGTCTTGATTTTCGTGCCCTCTGTTGCACGGTTCCGCGAGGATTACCTCAATGCTCGGCTGGAGCGTGCGCAGATTGCGTCGCTTGCGCTTGAAGCGGACAATATGATTTCGCCCGAGTTGGAAGCCGAGCTCTTGCGCAATGCGGAAGTTTACAACGTGGTGCTGCGGCGCGATGAAATCAGACAACTTGCCTTATCCTCGCCGATCCCTGCGCCGATTAACGCGACTTATGATATGCGAAGCCCTACCGCGATGACGTTGATTGTTGACGCTCTGACCACGCTTGTCGACCGCAATGAACGGATCGCGCGGGTGATCGGAAATCCGGTGCGTGATGGGGGACTTTTGATCGAAGTCACCATGGATGAAATGCCGCTTCGAGCTGCGATGATCGAATATGGTCTCAACGTTCTGGCGCTTTCTGCTGTAATCTCTGTGGTTACGGCATTCCTGTTATTCTTGGCGGTTCAAGGACTGCTCGTACGGCCTATCAAACGAGTCGTTGGACATATGCAAAGCTACGCTAAATCTCCCGAGGATGCGCGGCGGATTATAACCCCATCTGCAAGGGTGACCGAACTGCACGATGCCGAGGTGGCACTGCAGTCAATGCAAGTCGAACTCACCGGTGCTTTGAAACAAAAAGAGCGACTGGCACAACTTGGTGGCGCTGTGGCGAAAGTGAGTCACGATTTGCGCAATATTCTGACGTCTGCGCAGTTATTCACTGACCGGATCGAAGGTTCCGATGACCCCTTGGTGAAGCGTATGGCACCAAAGCTGGTGGGCTCAATTTCCCGCGCAGTTTCTCTGTGTGAAACAACGCTCGCTTTCGGGCGCGTGGACGAACCCGCGCCTGCTCTGTCGCGGGTCAGGCTTGCAGATATTGTGGCCGAAGTTATCGATAGCGAGCGCCTTGCCGCAGGCGAGGAAGATATCTCATTTGCCGAAGATGTGCCTGCTGGAATGGTTTTACGCGCCGACGGAGAGCAACTCTTTCGCATTATCTCGAACCTAGTGCGTAACGCACGGCAAGCAATTTCCGCTACAGGCAAAGCGGGCGAGATCAGTGTCGAAGCACATGAAGATGATAGCGCATGGTGGATCACGGTGAGCGATACAGGACCAGGTCTGCCGCCGAAAGCGCGCGAACATCTCTTCCAACCCTTCCAAGGAGGCGTACGCAAAGGTGGGTCGGGTCTGGGCCTCGTCATCGCGGCTGATCTGGTGCGTGGACATGGTGGTCGTCTCGTGCTGGAAAAAACGGGTGACGCAGGTACGAGTTTTAAAATTCAGCTCCCGAAAGCGGACCTCGCTCTTTCCCCAACGGGAGAATAATAAAAGTTTCACATTTGGGTCTTGCATCCCAAGGTAAGCACAGCTAAATCCCCCTCACAGTGGATTGGTAGCTCAGTTGGATAGAGCACTTGACTACGAATCAAGGGGTCGGGGGTTCGAATCCTCCCCAGTCCACCATAATAAGCCTGTCGGGCGGCACATAGTTTTGCCTTTTGCGACAGGGTCTTCCCTTTATCGTCAGATAGATTTGCCTTCGGGCAACTTTGTCTCGATTCTGCATGTCTTTCCTCTCAATCTGGTTTTGAGCGAAGCCCTTCAGGGTTCTCGCCTCTAAAACCTGCTCCCGGTCGAGGGTAGGGGGTAGCAACTGTAAAATAATTCGACAGGGTTGGTGCGGCCCGCAGGCGCAGCCGAGGACACGGCCCTGCCTAATTGTATTGCGGGCGCGTGGGGACGAAGGCCCCTAGCTCTTTTGTACAAGAAGGGCGGGAAGCTGTCGTTCGATGCGAGTGTAAATGAACAGCATGATCACCTAAAAGCGGACATTTAAGTAGATGATGAAAGCTCTTTTAGACGACGTCTTTGTAAAGATTGAAGGTTGAGCCACCCTGTTAAAGCGTTCTGCTCTTTACCTCGCGCAATAAAAGATGAGGGAAGGGTGTTTCAGGCCCTTCGCCGTTATCCTCTGCCGCGGTAGGGCGGCACGCCTTGGTCCGGGATCCACACACCTTCCGGCATGGTCCCTGTTTGCCAGAACACATCAATCGGGATGCCGCCCCGCGGATACCAGTAGCCACCGATCCGCAGCCATTGCGGATTCAGAAAGTCGACCAGACGCCGTGCAATCGAGATTGTGCAATCCTCGTGGAATGCGCCGTGGTTGCGAAATGACCCCAGGAAAAGCTTGAGCGATTTGGACTCGACCAGAAATTCGCCCGGCACATAGTCGATGACCAGATGTGCGAAATCAGGTTGGCCTGTCATCGGGCACAGCGATGTGAACTCGGGGGCGGTGAACCGCACGCAATAGGCCACGTCCGCTTGTGGGTTCGATACTCGCTCTAACACCGCATCTTCGGGAGTGGACGGCAAATCGGTCTGGCCGCCCAGTTGCTTCAAGTCACTGTAAATCGTTTCCATAATTGTCTCCGTGAGCAGGTCAGACCCCGCGCTTGTTGCCCCAAAGCAGGACGTGCAATTGCGGCAAGACCCGCGGTGCAAACCAGCTATCGTTGATGGTTTTGTCGACCAGCCACAGCAGCTTATCTGCCAAGAGCTGCGGATCGACTGCGACATCGGGATCGACCTCAAGATTGCCAGGCTGAAGGTAGAGCGGCAGATCCGGATATTTCTCCGCCGCCGCCCGTGCCCAAACGTAGTCCCCGTCGTCGAAGATCACGATCTTCATCACGATATTGCCCACCCCCTTGGCCGCAAGCAGGCAGGCATCAAAAGCCGCCCAATCAACGGTTTCCCCGCTCGACGGCGGTTTGGGGCTCAACACCAGCGTGTCGAGGTCGCCGAACCAAGGCTTTGCAATCGATCCTTGGGTTTCGCAGGCAAAGCGGTAGCCTTTTGCGTGTCCGAGCGCGATGAGTTGCGTGAAATCCTGAATCGCCGGATTGCCGCCGGACAGGGACACGGTCAACGGATTGCCTTTGGACAGGCGTTGCACCTCTTCCCAAACGGCATCGGTGGGCATTGCGGCCCATGTGTGCCGATACGCCGTGTCGACCGCATGCAAGCTATCGCACCATACGCAGCGGTAATCGCAGCCACCAGTGCGCACAAAGACGGTTGGCTCACCGATGAGCGCCCCTTCGCCTTGGATCGTCGGGCCGAATATTTCAGCGACGCGCAATTTGTTCATGGCCGGTATTCCGCCCATGTCTTGGGCGTCTCGCTGACCTTGACGGCGCTGGTTTCAGGCCAGCGTGCGGCGCACCAGTCATAGAAATGCCGTGCCATGTTCTCGCCCGTCGAGGCTTCAACCATGATGTCATTGAGATGGCGATGGTCGAACGTGTCGTCGATATAGGTCTTCAGCGCCTTCAACTCGCCATAGTCACGCACAAAACCGTCTGCATTCAATGTCGCCGACGCCAACTCCACGACGACAACATAGTTGTGGTCGTGCAGCCGCGCGCATTGGTGGCCGTCGGGCAGGTGCGACAGTTGGTGCGAGGCTGAAAAGTGGAATTCTTTTGTGATCCGGTACATCATCCACGGTCCTTTCTTGCGGTTGCCCCGACCCAGAAATCGGGGTCTGCGTATGTGGTGGGGTCGGCGATATGCGCCAAATGAAAGGCTTCGCGCCGCTCCACGCAGGTACCGCACCGCCCGCAATGGACCTCTCCACCTTTGTAGCAGGACCAGGTTTCTGCAAAGGGCGTATTATGGCGCGCGCCCTCGGTGACGATATCGGACTTAGTGCGATGCACAAATGGCGTGTACAGCGACTCATCCGCGTAGCCGTCAAGTGCCGCCTTTTGCATCGCCTCAAAAGCCTGAGTAAAGGCGGGGCGGCAATCGGGATAGATGAAATGGTCCCCGCCATGCACCGCAGTAGCCACCGCTTGGTCATCATTCGCTGCCGCCACACCAAAGGCCACGGCCAGCATGATGGCGTTGCGGTTTGGCACGACGGTAATGCGCATACTTTCTTCGGCGTAATGCCCGTCAGGGACATTAATATCATCCGTGAGCGCAGAGCCCGTCAGGGCCGCACCAATGCCGCGCAGATCGATAATATCGTGTGGAACATCCAGTCGCTGCGCACAGAGCGCCGCATAGTCCAGTTCCTTGCGATGGCGCTGGCCGTAATCGAATGACACAAGGCGGGTCAGCTGTCGTTCTTGCGCGACCATATGGGCAAGTGAAACAGAATCGAGCCCGCCTGAGCAGATGACAATCGTCTTCATTTTATAACCCTTGTTTTGTTGTCCGGGTAGGCTGCGACCGGAAACACTCCCTTAGATTACTTTTTTGCGGCGCCAAGTAGCGGGCTGCCCCTCAAAAGCGATTCCCACTGATTGACAATGACTTTGACAGATTGCGCGGAGTTTCATGGATGGCCGTAACGCCAAAACTGCACCGCCGCAGCGGTGAGTAGGCCGAACGGCAGCTTAGGGCCGCCCTTACCGGGAGCTGCGGCACCTGATGGGCAAAATGCTGCGATCGATCTAACGGCGGCAGAGATGTAGGTTTCTCGGACGCCCCGCGCGACGTTTGGGTGACGCGGATCATTGCCTGGCGTCGGAGAAGCGCTCAAGCAGGAAATCGCGGGGTTGGGCTTGGTGGAGCGTTTGTGTTTATGGGGATTGTCGTGGTGCGGGTGCTTTGACCCTTATCTGCCTGACCCTTTGAGCGGGGTCCATTGAGCCAAGCGCGGTACGCGATTTTGCGGCATGTGGCGGAGACGCGAGGTATTTTGCCGACATTATGAACTTTTGGCGTGTCGACAATTGGATCAGCGCATCATGATGGGTTCGCAGGCGACGCCGCCTGCGGGTGGGGGTGGTTTTGGTCATGTCTGGCGCGCGCGTCATGCTGCGGCCTTTTGTGTTTTTGGTGGCGCTCTGGGGTGTTGGGCCGGTGCGATCGTGTCGATGATGATCAGTTGTCCGCCGCAACACGGGCATGGCAGCGCGAGGGTGCGTGGCGGCTTATCGGCATCGTCGGTGCTGGTGTCATCGATGTGCTGAGGATTGGTCGTTTTTGCCCCAAGCAGTTGCCGGATTCTGGCGATATTGGCCGCGCGATTGCCGTTGCCGTAAAAGCCATAGTGACGGATGCGGTGCTGGCCTCTTGGCAGAACGTGGATCAGGAACCGTCGGATGAACTCACTTGTGGCCAAGGTCATGGTGGTTTGGCGGCCCGCGCCTTTAAGGCGATAGTCTTTGACGCGGAAGGTGACACTGTGCGCATCAAAACGGATCAAGCGGCTGTTGGAAATGGCGATCCGGTGCGTGTATCGCGACAGATACGCCAGCACGGCTTTGGGACCGGCGAAGGGTTCTTTGGCGTAGACGACCCAGTCGATTTTGCGGAGCGGTTGCAGGAAGGCATCGAAGGCATCTCGATCGGAGAGGTCAGCGTGATCGCCGAAGAATTGTAGCTTTCTGGCTTTGTGCAGCTTGGTCAGCCCTTCCAGAATGAGACGGCGATACAGACGGGACAGCACGCGGACAGACAGGAAGAAGTTCTTGCGGCAGGCGATCCAACTTGCGCCATCCTTGGACAGACCGCCACCCGGGACGATCATGTGAACGTGAGGGTGGTGCGTCATTGCTGAGCCCCAGGTGTGAAGGACCGAAATCATGCCCGCCCGGGCACCAAGGTGCTTGGGATCGGCGGCGATCTTGATCACAGTGTCCGCGCTGGCCCGCATCAGCAGGTTGTAGATCTCGCGTTTGTTTTGATGCGCGATGTCGGCGATTTGTTTGGGCAGCGTGAACACGAGGTGGAAATACCGCACGGGCAGCAGCTCGTCCTCACGTGCAGCCAGCCAAGTTTTGGCGGCACCCGCCTGACATTTTGGGCAGTGCCTATTACGGCAGGAATTATAGGCGATGTGCTCATGCGCGCAGTCGGCGCACCGCGCGACATGACCGCCAAGCGCCGCTGTGCGGCAGCGCTCAATGGCACTCATGACTTTGAACTGGTTCAGGCTGACGTGCCCTGTGTTTGCCGCACGCCAGACAGCACCATGGTCACGGAAGATATCCGCGACCTCTAATAATGGACCCGGCATAGCGGCCTATGTAGGTCTGGCCTTGCCCTTCTTGCGGCTGGTCTGGTTCAGGTCATCCAGCGGGCTGTCCACCGCCGCGATCATACCGGTTGCCACCCGCGCATACCGCGCCGTGGTCGTAAGTTTGGCATGCCCAAGCAACACTTGAATGACCCGTATGTCGACACCGCGCTCCAATAAATGCGTCGCGAAGGAATGGCGCAACGTGTGTAGCGTTGCGGGCTTGGTGATGCCTGCGTCCTTAGCGGTCTCTTTGAACAATCGCGAAATCTGCCGGGTCGAGAGGTGTTTGCCACGATAGCCGGGAAAGAGGACCCGCTCGGGTGTCGGCACATCCTTGTCTTGGCACGTAGGCCGCTCTTTCCACCACTCACGCAGAAGGCCCAGAATGTCGCCGGGCAGCATGACGTTGCGATCTTTGCGACCCTTCGCTTGCACGATGCGGATGATCTCCTGAGCGCTGTCGATATCGCCCACCTTGAGCCGAACGACCTCGCCTGCGCGCATCCCGCAGCCATAAGCAAGCGACAACATCACCCGCGCCTTCGAGCTCGGAGCCATAGCGAGGATGCGTTTGACCTCCTTTTTGCTCAGCACCTGCGGCACCTTGATCGGTTCCCTCAAGCTAAAAATCTCGGCCACCAAGTCGTGGCGCCGCAGCGTCACGCGGAACAGAAACTTCACCCCCGTCATGGTCTGGTTGCGCGTGCAGATGCTGGTGCCGCTCTCCACCAGATGCTGTTGGAAATACTTCACATCATCCGGCGTCGCTGTTTCTGGTGACCGCGCAAGCCAAGCCGCAAATCGCTTACACGCACGCAGGTGGCTGCTCTGAGAAGCAGGGCCAAGATTGCGCCCTGACATATCCGCGATCATGCGCGCACGAAGGGGCGTCATTGGTGTAGGTTGTTGAATGTTCATGGGAAGACCCTCTGTCAATCGAGGCAAAATCACCTCAACCAACAGCACACACCCAACTTCACAAAACGCGAAACAAATCCCAACTCAGCGCAACGCTCAAAACAAGCGCCCTATCGCGGAGCGATTTAGTGCTGGAGCCCAATTCGACCGATGCTGCGCGGCGCTTCAACGTCTGCTTTGTAATTGGCGCTACTTAAGGGGCAAAATAGCGAAAAAGAGTTCTTTTGAAATTGCCATGGGTAATGCTCTCAATTCAATTATCGCGGTGCGGTCGACCAAAAACTTCCGTCATACAAGGTGAGGATGAGGTGGCTATCTTTTGTAGGTATTCTTAGGGGAGGCCAACGCTCCTTGATCCATTCCGAAAACAGAGGGGCAATTAGCCCGCTTGTCGTCGGCTCTCGGGTCACTTCAACTGTCATCCCGATCATTTCAAACCTAGGGCCAAAAGTTGCCGCCAAATTCGTTGGGTCAACAATCGCAGCCGTTTTAAAAATGCTTTGGTCGCGAAATGTGACCAACTCGGGCATGATAGCGATTGGCACATCCCAAACAACACCGCGTGCTCGGTCAATTTTACGCACATCACGCCAACGGTCACCCGTGTCCAAAAAACCGGCGTGTTCAGCGGCATCAAAGACAACTGATGTGGATGAATCAAACAAAGCAAAGAGATATTGACTATTACCAAGGTCGACGACCGGAGCTTCACCGAAATTTTTCCAGCTACCGGACCCCCCATCTACAAAACCAAAGCTTGGCCCCTGAGTATAGAGCAATCTAGCTGTATTTACGCTTTGCACGGGTCCATCCGGCGTCATGACCTCAATCGTCAAGGTCCGCTGAAAATCATATGTCGGGTAGGCAAGCGACCAACCCAGTTTTATCAAAAGGGGAAGCCCGACAACGATGCCAAGGACATTAAGAAAGCTACGCATCAATTCTCCATCGAGGTAATACTAAGTTGAGGGTTAATCGCCACCAAGTTGCTGCCTGCTATCTGTGAAGAGTTTGGCGTGAATATGACGGCAGCTTGCGATCAAGCCGCTATTGCAGGCAAGTTATGAACTGCAAGAAGACTTTGGCTGAGCCGCCACGAACGGCAGCTTCGTCCGCAGAGCGGCCTTGAATTCTCACTCACCTACAAATCAAACGTCGCAAAAACAGGCGCGTGGTCGCTTGGCTTTTCCCAGCCTCTTGCGTGCCGCACAACGCGGCTGGAGTGGCCTGAGGCGGCGATGTCTGACGTTGCCCAGACGTGGTCGAGCCTGCGTCCTTTGTCGGCTGTGTCCCAGTCGGCCGCGCGGTAGGACCACCAGCTGTAGAGTTTGCCGTCGGGGATGTTGGCGCGGGTGACGTCGATCCAGTCGCCAGAGGCTTGCACATCGGCCAAGGCTTCGACCTCGACGGGGGTGTGGCTGACGACCTTGAGCAGCTTCTTGTGGTCCCAGACGTCATCTTCGCGGGGCGCGATATTCAGATCACCGACGAGGATGGATTTTTGCGGTTTATCGGCGTGGAAGGCGTCGCGCATTTGGGTCAGGTAATCCATCTTCTGCCCGAATTTCTCGTTCACGTCACGGTCGGCGACATCACCGCCAGCGGGCACATAGAAGTTGTGGATCGTGACCCCATTGGCTAGCCTGCCTGCGATGTGGCGGGCATGGCCAAGCTGCGCGTAATCTTCCGCGCCTGCCTCTTCGATCGGCATTTTCGACAGGATCGCAACGCCGTTATACCCCTTCTGCCCACGGGCAACCATGTGGGTGTAGCCCAGCGCGTGGAACTGCTCGAGCGGGATCTTATCGACAGGGCTTTTGCACTCTTGCAGGCACAGCACGTCGGGTTGTTCGTCGCGCATTAATTGCAGGACAAGCTCCTCGCGCAGACGGACAGAGTTGATGTTCCAAGTGGCCAGCGTAAACGACATATCTTTTCCTTAAAGCAAAGCAGCAGAGGGGCGGGTGAAGCCGACATGGATGCCACGCCAGTTGTGCATTTCTGGTGACATACGGGCGATAGCGGCAGGGTGTTTGGCGTCGAGAACGCCGAGCTTTACGAGGATCGCAGTGATCGCGGATTCAGACGCACGGGTCGCGCCATCCGCAATCTTCAACGCAACGCCCATTTTCAAAGATGGGATGATCGCGACAAACACGCCCTCGGCCCCTGTCTTGATCGCGACTTTGTGGTCCATCGCGCGCATGAGGTCGGTGCAAGCCCGTGTCTCGCCCGCGACCAGTTCGGGGTAAGTCATCATCGCATTTCGCAGCTTGACGGCCGCTTGCTGCCGCAAATCGCCCGTTTCCTTGGCGCTCGCAAAGAACGACATGGATCGCGCAAGACCGTGCACGGTGCAGGCGTGATTCGGGGCGGAGCAACCGTCGATCCCATAGGTCGGGCTGGTTTCCTGCGTGGTTTCCTCGAACGCGGCCTTGCCCATCATTTGCACAGGGTGGTCGACTTTCTCGTAATCGGCGTGGCCCTTGATGTGCTTGTTCAGCGTCAGGAACCCCGAGTGTTTGCCCGAACAATTGTTATGCATCTGGCAAGGCTGCTCGCCTGCGCGGATCAACTCTTCGCGGGCGTCTTTATCGTTGGGCACCTGCGGACCGCAGCGGAAATCAGCGTCCGACAAGCCCAAATCCTTGAGCCAAGCGCTCACGCGGTCGGTGTGGATTTTCGCACCTTGGTGGGATGCACATGACAGCGCCAGTTGCTCCGTCGTCAGATGCGCGCCTGCGCCACTTTCGAGCAATGGCAGTGCTTGGATCATTTTGCACGACGAACGCGGGAAGATCACGGCAGCAGGATCGCCCCAAGCATGCACAATCTCGCCAGCCTCGTCACAGACCACCGCATGGCCCTGATGCACGCTTTCCAGCAAGTCATTACGCCAAATTTCGACCAAATCTACGGGGTGTGCCATGTTCATTCCTTTATTTCTGGCGAGATTTTGCATCCTGAGCAAATCAGGGCTTTCCCAACCAAGCGGTTTTTTGCTACCATCTTCGGTATCGAGTTGAAACAGTTCCCGCTACAAGAAAAGGTGCCATCAAGATGCACCAAGGCATATGGGGGCATCCAGAGGCAAGGACGGCTTGGAGGCTGTAGGTATGATTTTGAATATTTCTCGCGCAATTGGCGTGATCGCGGCATGTGTAATCAGCACGTCCGCAATGGCACAGACGAGCAACAACCGCGTTTCGGCCGACACGGACTGGTCAGTGTTTATGGAAGATAATCCTAAGGAATGCTGGGCAACGTCCGCGCCAAAAGAATCCGTAAACAGCAAAGACGGCCAGACCGTTTCTGTACGTCGCGGTGAGGTTTTGCTGTTCGTGTTCTACCGTCCAGGCGCGTCCGTGCAGGGTCAAGTGGCCTTTACTGGCGGCTACCCGTTTGCTAGCGGCTCGACAGCAGCGATGGAAGTCGGCGGCACAACGTTCCAACTTTTCACAGAGGGCGAATGGGCATGGCCAGCCACCCCAGAGGATGACGCCAAGATCGTCGCAGCGATGAAGCGTGGCTCAGACACCACAGTTACCGCGCGATCGGGTCGCGGCACACAGACCGCTGATAAGTTTAGCCTTCTCGGCTTTACCGCATCGGTTGAAGAGGCCGAAAACCGCTGTAAGTAAGCAGCAACGTAGACATTCACCAGAATTGAGGCGGTTTCTTGCGGGAGCCGCCTCTTTTGCTTATATGGGGCGCTTGATCCCCATTCCGAAGGTAGGCCCCATGGACGCGACAGCACCGATCACCCAAGACGTGATGACCATTCCCCGCAAGGTGGAAACGGGCTTGCCAAACCTCGTGGGCATGTCCCGCGAGCAGATGAAAGCGGCGCTGATCGAGCGCGGTATCGCTGAAAAGCAGACCAAGATGCGCGTCAGCCAGATTTGGGCGTGGCTCTACCATTGGGGCGTGCGCGATTTTGGCGAGATGACGAATCTCTCCAAGGATTTCCGCGCGATGCTTGAGCAAAGCTTCGTCATCGCCCTGCCGGAAGTCGTGACGCGCCAAGTGTCCGAAGATGGCACCCGCAAATATCTGGTGCGTATCGCAGGCGGTCATGAGGTCGAGGTTGTTTATATCCCTGAAAAGGATCGCGGCACGTTGTGCATTTCGTCCCAAGTGGGTTGCACGCTGACGTGTTCGTTCTGCCATACAGGGACACAAAAACTGGTCCGCAACCTGACGGCCGCCGAGATTATCGGCCAAGTCATGCTGGCCCGCGATGATCTGGGCGAATGGCCCGTTCCAGGGCAACCTGTCGAGGATGGTCGTCTGCTCTCGAATGTTGTTTTGATGGGCATGGGCGAACCGCTGTATAACTTTGAAAACGTGCGCGACGCGATGAAGATTGCGATGGACCCAGAGGGCATCCAGCTCTCGCGCCGCCGAATCACTCTGTCCACATCCGGCGTCGTGCCAGAGATCGCCCGCACTGCCGAAGAGATCGGTTGCCTGCTTGCGATTTCCTTCCATGCGACAACCGACGAAGTCCGCGACAAGCTGGTCCCGATCAATAAAAAGTGGAACCTTGAGGTGCTGTTGCAGTCCCTGCGCGACTATCCCAAGGTATCGAACTCCGAGCGGATCACCTTTGAGTATGTCATGCTACACGGCGTGAACGACAGCGACGAAGACGCGCACCGTTTGGTCAAATTGATCGAAGGCATCCCTGCCAAGATCAACCTGATTCCGTTCAACGAATGGCCCGGCGCGCCCTATACCCGCTCCAGCAACAACCGCATCCGCGCCTTTGCCGAGATCATTCATAACGCAGGTTACGCGTCGCCTATCCGCAAGCCGCGCGGCGAAGATATTATGGCTGCTTGTGGTCAGTTGAAGTCCGAAACCGAGCGCGCGCGCAAGTCACGCGCCCAGATTGAAGCGGAAACTGGCGGGGCTTAACGCCCCGGCAATTCCTCACGCTTTTGGCCTTTGCCTTCCCAATTCTCTAGGGCGGCAACGGCCTCTTCTGCGGTTTCGACAAATTGGAACAGCTTCAGATCGTCGGCCGAAATTGTGCCTGCGTCGGCCAACACGTCCCAATTGATGATCCCGCGCCAGAACTCTTCTCCAAACAGCAAGAACGGAACCCGCGCCATGCGGCCCGTCTGGATCAGCGTGAGCGCCTCAAAGGTCTCGTCCAGTGTCCCGAACCCACCTGGAAACACGCAAACCGCAGAAGCGCGCATCAAGAAATGCATCTTGCGGATCGCGAAATAGTGGAAGTTAAAGCATAGCTCTGGCGTCACATATTCGTTAGGCGCCTGCTCATGCGGCAGCACGATATTGAGGCCAATCGACTTGCCCCCCGCATCGGCCGCACCACGGTTGCCCGCCTCCATCACTCCCGGTCCACCGCCAGTGGCAATAACGTCTTCTTTGCCGCCGCGCTCCATCGACTTACGGGTCATGATCTCGGAAAACTTGCGCGCCTCGGCGTAGTATTTCGACAGGTCGCCCAAGGTTTTGGTCCGCGCGGTGTCCTTCTTGGCAGGCTCGGGAATACGCGCGCCGCCAAACAGCACGATTGTGCTCTCGATACCCGCCTCATCCAGCACCAGTTGTGGCTTCAACAGCTCCAATTGCAGACGCACGGGGCGCAATTCGTCGCGCAATAGAAAATCGTCGTCTGCGAAGGCAAGTCGATATGCGGGCGCGCGGGTCTGCGGGGTATCTGGCACATGCCGCGCCTCTTTGCGGTCTTGCTCGCTATCGCGGAAAGGGTGTTTGCGGTGGAGTTTATTGCTCATTGTAGCCTCAGGTTACACATCAATCTGCACACTCGCCCGAATTGGCGCGGGATGCAATTGGCCGCCTCCATTGCACGAAACTCCGCAAGCCAGTATAGCACGGACAAATTCACACTTGCTCGGAGCCTGTCACATGTCCAACGCCGCCCTAGAGACTGCAATCGAAGCCGCATGGGATGCGCGCGACACGATCACCATCGAAACCAAAGGTGAAGTGCGCGACGCTATTGAAACGACAATGAACGCTTTGGATAGCGGCAAATTGCGTGTGGCCGAGCGTCAGGAAAATGGCGATTGGCACGTGAACCAATGGGCCAAAAAGGCCGTGCTTTTGTCCTTCCGCCTCAACGACATGGAGCAAATCTCTGGCGGCAACGGCGGCACATCTTGGTGGGACAAAGTGCCCTCGAAATTCGCAGGCTGGACCGATGCAGACTGGCGCACCGCTGGCTTCCGTGCGGTGCCCGGTTCCATCGTGCGTCGCTCTGCGTTCATCGGCAAGGGCGTGGTCCTCATGCCGTCCTTCGTGAACTTGGGCGCCTATGTCGACGAAGGCTCCATGGTTGACGGCTGGGCCACAGTCGGCTCTTGCGCACAAATCGGCAAGAACGTGCATCTGTCGGGCGGCGTTGGCATTGGCGGCGTTCTAGAGCCTATGCAGGCAGGCCCGACAATCATCGAAGACAACTGCTTTATCGGGGCCCGCTCCGAGGTGGTTGAGGGCTGCATCATTCGCGAAGGGTCTGTGCTTGGCATGGGCGTGTTCATCGGCCAATCCACAAAAATCGTTGACCGCGAAACAGGCGAAGTTTTCTACGGCGAAGTGCCGCCCTATTCGGTCGTCGTCGCAGGCTCCATGCCCTCCAAGAACGGTATCAACCTCTACTGCGCCGTGATCGTAAAGCGCGTGGATGCCAAGACACGTTCCAAAACAGGCATCAACGAGCTGTTGCGCGACTAATGATCCTCAGCCGCACCATCGCCCGCCGCCGTGTGGCTGCGGGCATCCGCCCTAGCTGGTTCGAGGCGTGGAGCTTGGTGATATTTGATGCGGTGCTTTTCTTCGGCATAGCAGGCCTTTCCGCCCCCTACATCATGGGCGGCCTAGCGGCATCCAAGGGTGTCTGGCTCTATGTCGCGCTCTTTGTAATCTACTTTGTCCCTATGCAAATCGTCCTGATCACATCCGCGATGTGGGCGGCAAAATCGCGGTGGTCTGACGAAGATTAGCGGCGGACGTAGGCGGGGCCGAACCATTTGACCAGCAACTCGTCGTAGCGCCCGTCCTCGCGCAAACGCAACATCGCCTGATCGACATCCTCACGCAATTCGCTGCCCGTCGGGAACGCCATCCCGTAGTTTTCAAGACGATAAATACGCTCCAACAAAGCGGCCTTTCCCTGACCTTGGTTGCGGACGTAATAGGCCAAAATCGGTCCGTCAAAAACAACCGCATCCAGCTCGCCCGCTTCAAAGCTGGCAAACATTTCCTCAAGGTTATCGGACCCCAATGGCACAATTCCGCGGCGATCCAAAAACGTCTCTGAGGTTGATCCCGCAATCGTTCCCACACGCCGCCCCTCGAGGTCAGCGATGCTCTCAATGTTGCTTTGGATCGCGCTGACGGTCAGTGCGGCAGTAATTTGCGCCACAAAAATCGATACGATAAACAGGCTGGAAACCACCAGCATAACCGCAAAAAACCGACCACCACGGCTTTGCGGTACGCGCTCTTCAAAGCCGCCGTTCACAACCAGATTCAGTGCCCACCAGAAGGCAGGGAAGCCAGCATCTTTTGCGCTACGGTCAAAATATTCCTGATGACGGCGCTCGAAGAACCACATCAACATGCCGCCGCCAAACAAAAGCACAAGCGCGCCCAAGATCGAAAAGCCGATCTGGCGAGTGAATATCGCGGAGAGGACCGCAGCCGAACCGCTTTGGCTCGCGGGCATCATCACCTGAATACCACTGTCAAAAATCGGCTGGGTAAAATCCATCATCCGCTCACGCTCGGCGGTGATCGAAATATTCGCGATTGCGCCATCCACTTCACGGCTTCTGACCGCATCGAGCATTTCGGCAAAGTTTTCCTTGCGTACATAATTGATGGTGAGGTTTAGCTCCTCCGCTACGGCATCCAGCAAATCAACGCTAAACCCCGCGTCCGTCCCGTCAATTTCCATCGAAAACGGTGCACGGGTCACGGTGGCGATGCTCAGAGATTTTGCATCCTGCGCCGTGGAAACGCTCGCCAATAGAGACAGACAAACCGCCGTCAAAACCCTTAGAAAATCCTGCATTTTTAACCCAATCCTCGCCACGGGCGACCTTTTGTTTCAAAGCGCCCGCCTTGACAACCACGCAACCGCACCGCAACTGCTGTATGGTGTAATGAGAGGGCATGCATCATGAAAAAGCCAAGTCGCCAAAAAGTTTTCACTCTGCTGGTCGAAGTGGGCCGTGGCCCCGATGATGGCCTCCCCGAAGGTGCGACTGGTGCGGCCCTCATGTGCTATGCCTCTGGCGTGGACGAGGCAGAGGCCGTGCGCGAAACCGTCGCGATCCTGAAACAAGCCGATCTGTCGCCCCTTGACGTGTCTGGTTACGGCACTCTGGAGGAACGCCTCGCTGAAGGGCACGAAATCTCCGACGAGGAGCAGGGCTTGATGCAACGCGCCCTCGACGAGAATAGTGTGATTGTCGCCCAGATGACGCCGTTCTTTGAAGGCGACCAAGAGGACTAAAGATGACCGTGAACACCGACCCGATTGCCCTGACCGCTGCCCTCGTCCGTTGCCCCTCTGTGACGCCCACGGAGGGCGGGGCGCTTGTTTTGCTCGAAGAGATACTCAACGCGGCAGGCTTCGATTGCACCCGCGTCGATCGCGGTGGTATCTGCAATCTCTACGCCCGCTGGGGCCGCAAGGGCGCTAACCGCACGTTCGGGTTCAACGGTCACACCGACGTTGTGCCTTTGGGCGACGAGTCCGCGTGGACGATGCCGCCGTTTGGTGCCGAGATCAAAGACGGCTACCTCTATGGGCGCGGCGCGACGGACATGAAATCAGGCGTCGCCGCCTTCGCCGCTGCCGCCATCGACTTTGTGCAAAACACCCCACCTGACGGGGCCGTCGTGCTGGCGATCACCGGCGATGAGGAAGACGTGGCCCTCGACGGCACCGTCGCCCTGCTTGACTGGATGAAAGAGAATAACGAGGCGATGTCCGTCTGCCTCGTCGGTGAACCGACCTGTCCCAATGAGATGGGCGAAGCGATGAAAATCGGGCGGCGCGGTTCGCTCACGGGCTGGCTCACAATCACGGGTGTGCAAGGCCATTCCGCCTATCCGCACCGCGCGATCAATCCGCTGCATGCGGGCGCCCGACTGCTCGACCGCTTGGCCTCCCATGACCTTGACCAAGGGACAGACCACTTCGATCCGTCGTCCCTCGCCGTCGTGACCATCGACACTGGCAACCCCGCGACCAATGTGATCCCCGCCGTGATGAAGGCCGCCGTGAACATCCGTTTCAACGACCAGCACACGGGCGCGTCCGTCTCCGCTTGGCTGCAAGACGAGGCCGCCAAGATCGCGGAAGAGACGGGCGTGAAGGCCGAATGGAAAATCAAGATTTCCGGCGAAAGCTTCATTACGCCTCCCGGTCCACTGTCGGATCTGATCGCCAGCGCCGTGCACGCCGAAACAGGCCGCACCCCCGAGCTTTCCACCTCTGGCGGCACCTCAGACGCGCGCTTTGTCAAGGACCACTGCCCCGTCGTCGAATTCGGCCTTGTGGGCAAAACCATGCACCAAGTGGACGAACGCGTGCTTGTCGAACAAATCCCGCAACTCAAAACGATCTACCTGCGCATCCTTACCGATTACTTCGCGTAGATTTGCAATGACGCGCCCTCGCCCGCATGCTAGGCGGGGGGTATGAAACAGATACCTTCCAAAGCCGAAATCCTGACGTGGATTTCAGAGAACCCCTCACTCGCGGCCAAGCGTGACATCGCAAAGGCCTTTGGGATCAAGGGTGCCCAGCGCATCGATCTCAAGCGCGTCCTCAAGGAACTTGAGGCCGAGGGCAAACTGACCAAGCGGCGCTCTAGCTACCGCGATGCAGAAGACTTGCCGCCTGTTTCGGTTTTGGAAATCACGGGCCCCGACAGCAACGGCGATCTGTTCGCCCGCCCGCTTGAGTGGGGCGGTAAAGGTGCCGAACCCGTCATTCTGATGTTGGCCCGCGAAGGTGATCCTGCACTTGGCAAAGGTGACCGTATCCTTGCGCGTCTGACCGTGAATGCGACGCCAGAGCATAGCCACACCGCTCGCATGATCCGCCGCATTGGCACCAATCCTCTGCGCATCTTGGGCGTCTACCGTCAAGGCTCCGAAGGGGGCCGCGTGCTGCCCATCGACAAGGGGTCCGACAAGGAATGGTCAATTGCTGAGGGTGCCACTGGCGGCGCGAAAGACGGCGAACTCGTCGAGGCCGAACAGACAGGGCCAAAGGGCCGTATGGGTCTGCCGCTTGCCCGCATTGTCGCCCGCCTTGGCAACCCGTCAGAGCCGCGCGCGGTTTCGCTGATTGCGATCCATCAACACGGCATTCCCGACCACTTCCCCGATGAGGTCATCGCAGAGGCCGACGCCGCCCTGCCCGTGAAACTGGGCAATCGGCTTGATCTGCGCGACTTGCCGCTGGTCACCATCGACCCGTGGGATGCGCGTGACCACGACGACGCCTGCTATGTGGAAACCCATGGCAACGGCGAAATGACGATCTGGGTCGCGATTGCCGACGTCGCGCATTATGTCACGGGCGGCTCCGCACTCGACCGCGAGGCGCGCAATCGCGGCAACTCCACCTACTTCCCCGACCGCGTTGTGCCGATGCTGCCCGATATTCTCTCGGGCGACCTGTGCTCGCTGCACGAAGGGGTCGAGCGCCCCTGTCTCGCCGTGGCCATGCGCATCGACGCCGAGGGCGACAAGATCAGCCACGCATTCCACCGCGCCTTGATGAAATCGGTGGCCTCCCTCAACTACGAAGAGGTGCAGGCGGCCATGGACGGCGCGCCAAACGATAAAACCGCACCTTTGGTCTCTGACATCATCCGCCCGCTTTACGCTGCCTACGCCGCACTCAAAATCGCGCGCGCCGTGCGCCAGCCGTTAGAGCTGGACCTGCCAGAGCGGCAGATCATCATCGACGACATGGGCAAGGTGACCTCGGTCAACTACAAAGAACGGCTCGACGCGCACCGCCTGATCGAAGAGTTCATGGTGCTGGCCAACGTCTGCGCCGCCGAGACGTTGATCGCCAAAAAGATTCCGCACCTGCTACGCGTCCACGAAGAACCCACCCCAGAAAAGCTCGACGCGCTGCGCGAAGTGGCCAACGCGTCCGGCCTGCAACTGGCCAAAGGGCAAGTCCTGCAAACCGCGCATCTGAACAAACTTCTGGACGCGGCCAAAGGCACCGACCACTACGAGGTCATCAATATGTCGACCCTGCGCTCCATGACGCAGGCCTACTATAACCCCGAAAACTTCGGGCACTTCGGCTTGGCCCTTAAGGCCTACGCGCATTTCACCTCGCCCATTCGCCGTTATTCCGATCTGATCGTGCATCGCGCGCTGATCACAGCACACGGCTGGGGCAAGGACGGGTTGACGCCGTTCGACATTGAGATGCTCGCCGAGACAGCGCAGAAAATCTCCGACACCGAACGCCGTTCCATGACGGCCGAGCGCGACACCACCGACCGCTACCTCGCGGCTTTCCTGTCAGAGCGGCTTGGCGCAGAAATGCCCGGACGGATCAGCGGCATCGCGAAATTCGGGGTCTTCGTAAAGCTGGACGAGACAGGCGCCGACGCGCTGATCCCGATCCGGTCCTTGGGTGACGAATACTTCGACTATGACCAAGACAGCCAAACGCTGATGGGGTCCAAAACGGGGATCATCATCGGGCTGGGCGTTAAGGTCGTCGTCAAACTGCTTGAGGCGGCCCCCGTCACAGGCGGCCTGATTGCCGAGATCGTCACGCTCGACGAGCGCACCCTGCCCAAAGGCAGCAACCGCGGGCGCGGCAAGCCACCACGTCGCAAATTCGGGTCCGCGAAAAAGAAGTCTGCCAAGATCAAGAAAAAGGTGAAGCGTAGCCGGAGTTAAACGGGTCGTTATGCAGATTGCGTCCATCAACCAAGGCGATTTCAGTTGAATTTTTGCGGCATTCACGCTTAGCGTGATAGCAAGGTATTTGAATGAATAGTTGATTAAAGCTGATGGATTATCGCAAGGAAATCGACAGACTCTATTTGGTCGATTACGGCAATCCCGTTGAGTTTTTCATTCGGTTGATCCTGATCCTGATCGCGGGGCTCTCAATTCTCAATTATCTCGGGTCGTTCATCGGCCTTTATTGGGCCGCAGGATACTATGCCACCCATCTTTTGTACTTCACCATTTTGCGCACGCGGCCGACGATCTGCAGTCGGGCTGACTATATTTTGGCAAGTTGCCTCCTCATAATCGTAATGGTTGCCTATGTCTGGTTTCCGGTTATCCTTTTCCGAGAAGACGACCCTGCATTGAGCCTTTCAGCGGCAGCGGCACTTGGCACATTCATGATTTTTGTGGTGCGGCGGGCGGATACATTCATCTGGCTCGTCATTGCCGAAGCCTTGGTCGTGTCCATTGCCGCCCTCGTGATCTTTATTCGTACCATGCCAGAGTTGCAGAGCACATTTGCGCAGTTCTTTACCGGGTTGTCCTGCCTCACACTCGTTGGATATTTTGCGGAAACGCTACAAAACTATCGCCTTCAGCGGCTCGAGACCGAAACTGCGGCCAAACGGTCGATACAGGCGCAAAAGATGGAAGCGACCGGGCAACTGGTGGGCGGGGTTGCGCATGATTTCAACAATATCCTGACAGCGGTCCTCGGCAATCTGGAGCTATACTTCGAGGTTTCGGATACGCCTCAAAAAGATCAATTCGTGAAAGATGCCAAAACCTCGGCAGAGTTGGCAGCAAAGACGATCAAGCTGCTGATGGCCTATTCACGGCAAGCAAAGCTCGATGTGCAGCGGGTGCCATTGACCGCCATCTTCAAGCAACTTCAGAACTTTAGCAGGCAGCTTCTACCCAGTTCGATCCAGATTGATTTCTGCATGCCAGACCCGTCAACAACCATTCTCGTGGATCAGAACCAATTGCTCACGGCGCTCATCAATCTCATGGTGAACGCCCGAGATGCGATCTCGGGCAACGGGCAAGTTGTCATTGGAAGCCGCGTTTTTGTCACGGGTCCAGAAGAGCCGAAACTGATCGGCTACATGCTCAAACCGGGCACGTATGTCGAAATATTTGTAACAGATGACGGCGAGGGGATTGCGCCCGAACTGCTTGCAAAGGTCACCACGCCCTTCTTCACAACCAAGCCTCTCGGCAAAGGGTCTGGCCTTGGCCTCTCCATGGTCGAGGGGTTTGCCCGCCAGTCTGGTGGCGGGCTTAAAATCACATCTACGGCAAAGACGACAAGCGTCGCTATTCTGCTGCCGGTGAACGATCAGATAGGTGATTAGAGCCTCGTCAGGACCGCCTGATTAACACGCGCCACATAATCCACCAGCACCTTGTCTCCACGCACCCGTTCCCCAAGCAACGTGGAGACAGGAGTCGCCATCATGCCCGCGAGTTGTGGTGCAACCGAGGCGTCTGCCGCTGTCGGCATGGCACCAAACAAAAACGGTCCCGTTAGCAGATCTGCGATCGCCCGATCCCCATCTTGTGCAAACTCGCGACCTGCGGTTTGCGAATTTTATTGGTCACAAACCCGCGGATCGGGCGCGGGATCATCCCGAAATAGGTGTCGCGAATGACAGGCCAAACCGCATCATCCGCCCAGCGGTCATAGACCACATGAAAATACAAATGTTCCTCGGCCATGCGGATCAAGGCGTGAGAAAGTGCCTTTTGTGCCTGCGTTAGACCCACATCAAAGGCAGCGCCTTGTGCCTCTAGCCAAGCGCGGATGTTCTCACTGTCGGCAATAATTTGGTCCTCTATGCGGATCGCGGGCAGCTTCCCATAAGGCATTTCACGCGGGTCGCTATAGATTTCAGTGGTCCATGCAACCCCCGCCATATTGAGCAGCATCATCGCCTTCACGCAAAACGGGCTGGCCGCTGGCTGGCCAAATGAAGGGGCAAAGGTCAAAAGGGTAATCATAACAAGTCTCCATTTCTGTTGACCCTTCACTACGACCCGATACTGTCAATTTATGGCAGTAGCATTTGGCAGATTGAATTTATGACACGCAGCACCCGCCTCATGACGCTCATGCAAGCGCTCCGCAATCACCGCCCGCCCGTGACAGCGCAACAGCTCGCCGATGATACGGGCGTCTCGCTGCGCACACTTTACCGCGACATCGAAAGTCTGCGCGGCATGGGCGCGATTATCGACGGCACGGCGGGTTACGGATATGCCCTCACCGAGGACGCCGCCCTGCCGCCCATGATGTTCGACGACGAGGAAATCGAAGCGCTGGTGTTAGGGCTGCGCGAGGTGCAAGCCATTGGCGACGCAGCCCTCGCCGGTGCCGCAGGTGCCGCGCTCAAGAAACTGCAAGCCCGCCTGCCCGCAGCCCAAGCGCACCGCCTCGAGCACGCCGTCCTTGCCGTCGCCGGCTACCGCAAGGCACCACCAACCACGGTCGATCTGCGCGCCTTGCGGCAGGCCACTTGGGACGAAGCGACCATCTCGATGGCTTACTCAGACGCAAACGGCACGCCCAGCGCCCGCGAGGTCGATCCGCTCGGAATCATACGATTTGAACGCAATCACGCGCTCATCGCATGGTGTCATCTGCGCGACGACTATCGCGCCTTCCGTCTGGACCGCATTCAAAGTTTCACACGCACGGGCACATCGTTTCGCCCGCGCCGCATCCCCATGCTGCGCGATGCCTTGGCCCATATGTCTGCGCATCCGCCGCAAGGACCAGCCACATGATAGACGTGAAACTATTCCTGCGGCAAAACCGAAGGACAATTGCCATTGGCACATTGCACCATGGCATCAAGATCGGCTTGGCTGGGCTGCTCGAACACCTGCCCGCCACAGGGGCCAACTTCGAGCAACAGTTGATCATCAAGCGCCTGCACAAAAACAATCGCCGCCGTATGCGGCGTAACTTGCCCACACCAAGGCCCCGCACAAATCGGCTGGACCGTCACAGGCTGGTCAAACCGCAGGTTAAATCCCTCGGGACTTAACCCATTGCCGTGAAACATCGCGGAGATCGGCGCAGGTGCGCGCGGATTATTCTCAACGCCTTTGGGCAACTCAATCGCGTCAAAATCAAGCGCGCCATACAGGACGTAATAGACACCCTGCGCATCAGCCGCCTGTTGATACGCCGATACCGGATCGGGGCGCATACAGCTTAATGCCGACGCTTGCCCCGCGATCAAAGCGATCATCGCAGCATAGGCAAACGACGTCATAGCCTGTCGCCAAATTCGGCCAGAACACGGCTATAAACCTCGCGCTTAAATGGCACAATGTTCGCGACCAGCTCTTCTTTTGGCAACCACTTCCATTCCGAAAACTCGGGATGCTCTGTCGCGATATTGATCTGATCGTCAGACCCGTGAAACCGCATCAAGAACCATTTCTGTTCTTGGCCGCGATACTTACCTCCCCAAATATTCGGCACCAAATCCGCAGGCAGATCGTAGGGGATCAAACCACGGCTTTCGGCCTCGATCGTCACCAGTTTCTCGGTCACGCCTGTTTCTTCCCACAACTCGCGGATCGCGGCATCACGGGTTTTCTCGCCTTTGTCCACGCCACCTTGCGGCATCTGCCACGCGTCGGTGTCGCGGTCCAATCGCTGTCCGACAAAGACGCGGCCGCGTGTGTTCACGAGCATTACCCCGACACAAGGACGGTAGGGCAGCGTGTTGATTTGTTCAGGTGTCATAAATTGACCTTGGTGTTTCATCGGTTTCGCCTCTCGTTTGCACCAATTTTATGCCAAAGGTCCAGTTGCTATGCGATAACAACTCTGCAACCGATTGAAATACGGGCCGCAATCCATGCCAAATGGTCAGGGCGAAAGGCCACGCAGCCCGCCGTTGGCCGCCCTTTTCCGCGCCAAGCATGAATGAAAATAGCCGAACCCCGCCCTTTTTCGGCCAAGGGCCAGTTCCAATCAGTGATCAGCACCAGATCATACATCGGGTCAGCGCGGCGCAGCGCCTCATGGCTAAACTTATGCGGCGCACGGACCATCAGATTATAGTCGGGGTCCGTCACATCGTCCGACCACAGATCATTTGGGAGAATCGGTTGCGCCCAAGTGCGCGGCGCGAGCATTCGATCAGGGCGGTAAAGCATACCCGCAACATGATGCACGCCACGCGGGGTCGCACCGTCACCCTCGACCTTATGATCCGAGAAACCACCGCGCCCAATCGTGCGCGGAAACCTGCGCCCCATGAACCGCACATGTGTCGGCAGAACGACCAGATCGCTCGCAGACATTTACAGCAAATGCCCCGACTTTGTGGCCTTCGTCGCGAGATACGCGTGGTTGTGCTTGTTCTCACCTAGCTTCAAAGGCACGCGTTCGGTCACTTTTACACCAGCCCCCTCCATGCGTGCGATCTTGGCAGGATTGTTCGTCAGCAACCGCACAGCGCTAAAGCCCATCCGCTTCAAAATCTCCGCACCAATCCGGAAATCGCGTTCATCGTCCTCGAACCCGAGGCGGTGATTGGCCTCAACCGTATCAAACCCTTGATCCTGCAACGAGTAGGCACGCATCTTATTGGCCAAGCCAATCCCGCGCCCCTCTTGGTTCAAATACAGCAAAACACCCGCACCCTCGGAGCCCATTTGCGCCAAGGCCCCGCGCAACTGCGGACCGCAATCGCACTTGAGCGAGCCAAGCAAATCACCCGTAAAGCAGGCAGAATGCAATCGCGACAAAACAGGCAAGTCGCGGCTCGGCTGACCAATCTCGACCGCGTAATGCTCTTCTGCGCCATCGTCGGGGCGGAAAATGTGCAAACGCCCCGCTTCGGAGACTTCCAAAGGCAACCTTGCCGAAATAATCGCTCGTAGCGCAGAGAGCCCTGTATCCAGTGCCGCCGCAGCCGACACAATCGTCAGACAATGCTCCGCTGCAAACTGGACGGGATCGGCCACATCAAACACAATCGCCGCAGGCAATAACCGCGCCGCCTTCGCCAGTGCAATCGCCGCACGGTGCATCCCCGCGTCGCCCTCACGCACCACGCGCAGCGGCCCCTTCATTGGTGAATTCAAATCGTCCGCCGGATCGGCAATCGCACGCACCCAATGCAGCGTCACATCACTTGGCAAGGCAACCCGCGCCAAATCACCGTCATAGGCGGGTGCCTTCAGCGTCTCTGCCCGCCAGCCCGTGATCGCCAAAACAGGCGCTCCACCAAGGCCACGTAAATGCGCCAATCTTGCGGCGTCGACCGTCTCGGCGGCCATCATCACAGCCCCGCCATCAAGCACAACAGGCACGCCCATGCGCAAATCCGCGCGGGCACGCGCAAGTCGTTCTGTAACATCTGGGGCAAAAGTCATGGTGGAATGGTCCTCGTTTGAAACATAGATAACCATTGCCGCATGGAATTGAAACATTTGACGCGCTGATCACACGTCCGTGTGATTTTGTGTTCACAAATCTTGTCCCAGACGTGTCTGCACCACACATCTAAAGCAGCAACATAGGAGGCTGTTATGGCCCAACTGAAAAGAATTCTCCTCGTCGACGATGACGATGACCTGCGTGAAGCGCTCGGCGAACAGCTTCTGATGACCGAAGATTTTGACGTCTTCGAGGCTGACGACGGTGCCAGCGCCATGGTGAAAGCCAAGGAAGGTCTCTACGATCTGATGATCCTTGATGTCGGCCTGCCCGACACCGACGGCCGCGAACTTTGCCGCCTGATGCGCAAGCAGGGCGTGAAATGCCCCATCGTCATGCTAACCGCACAAGATAGCGACGCCGATACTATTTACGGTCTCGACGCGGGTGCAAACGACTACGTCTCCAAGCCATTCAAGTTCCCCGTGCTGCTGGCCCGCATCCGCAGCCAGCTTCGCACGCACGAACAATCAGAAGACGCAGTCTTCCAGCTTGGGCACTATACTTTCAAGCCCGCGCAAAAGATGCTCGTCACCGAGGACGACAAAAAGGTACGCCTGACGGAAAAAGAGACGAACATTCTCAAGTTCCTCTACCGCGCTACCGACGGCGTCGTCCCGCGCGATGTGCTACTGCACGAGGTCTGGGGCTACAACGCGGGTGTCACAACGCACACGCTGGAAACCCACATCTACCGCCTGCGCCAAAAAATCGAGACCGACCCGTCAAACGCGCGGCTCTTGGTCACTGAACAAGGCGGCTACCGCCTCGTTGGGTAAATGAGACCCCTTGGTGAATGGGTCAATTCACCACCTCCCTGTCAGACTTGCCCGAGCGTCATCGCTCGGGCTTTTTTACTATTACCGATATCAACACCGTGGTCCCTTTCATGGGCACGGCGCGAAATGCGTGCAGGTGAGCTGAAGAGCACAATGTCCTAGGTTCTATTAAGAACTCCAATATGCTAGTGAAATCAAAAGCATCATTCGGGACATTTAGAATGCCAACAGTCGATTACTCAAACCAACATGCGTTCTTCGATGAGTTGGATTTCAATCTCGGATTTGCATCATTTGCCGCAACGACCCCCACAACCTATTCATGGCTGACCTCCGAAGGAAACACGGTCACTTTTGTTGGGACTGGCATCAATGTCGATGCGAATAATGTACCGACGAGCGGGATTATCACGTCGATTGAAGTCACATTATCCGATAGCACTGGCTTGGCGCCGGATATGGTCGTCACCGACATTACCCCAGTTGACTTATCTGTCACAGACCTGACCCAACTTGTTTCCGAAGAAGTGCTCCAGTTAATGTTGGAGGGCGACACAATTATTGTGGGGCCTTCATCGACTGCCGGCGGTATCTATACTGGCGACTATTATGCCGTGGGCTATTTCTCCATGACAGCTGACACCTATTTTGGCGGAGACCTGACCGTGACGGGGGCATTTCTGGACTCGTCATATGTGGTCGGCAGCGCCCATTATCTAGAAACCAACACCCTTTGGAATTCTGGCACACTTAACTTCAATGGTTCCGCTTACTTCGTCTCAGGCGATGCCTTTCAAATCAGAAGTAGGGTCATTGGCGGCAATGACACGATTGTCCTCCAAGACGCGAGCGCATCCGAACTCGGCAACATCCATGTGTTCTACAATGGTGATACGAAAGAAGTTGCAGGCAGTTACGCCTCTCTCACCGGAGGCGACGACCTCATTGATGCACGCGCGATGTCCGATGCAAGCATCGAAAGAATCTACATTCGCGGAGACGCCGAAAAATCGTTAGGTCTAGCCTCTTTTTATGGCGGCAATGACACGCTTTACGGCTCAGAAAGCCTCAGCAATTATATCGTTGGGGACGCAGATGAAGTCCTCCCCACGAGCGATTTCAAAGGTGGAAACGATACGATCTATGGCGGTGAAGGGGATGATTATCTCGCAGGTGACTTTCGCCATGATTTATATGATATTTACGAAGGTGGCGATGATGTCATTTACGCTGGCGGCGGCAATGATGACATTTACGGCGGAGCGGGCGAAGATAATATCATACTAATCGACGGCTCGTCTTACACGCGCGGAGACGACGGCAACGATACCATTTCGTCCACTGGTGGCAGCCATGAAATTTATGGCGGGAAGGGAAACGACACATTCACGCTGAGCGATGGCGACGACATCGTTTTTGGCGACGCTGATGACGATACCTTCATCATTGCTGGCAGTGGTCAGTATATCTTGAACGCCAGCACTGGCACCGACACGCTTGTGTTCAACACAGGAAGTGGTGGCGTCACCTTTGACTTGGGGTCTGGTAGAGGTGGCCGTGGCACCGAGGCTGTCATCATTTCGAGTTACATTGAAAACATCCGAACAAATGCCACCGGCAAAGACACAATCACCGCGACAAGTGGCGAAAACGTGATCCACACTTTCGGAGGGGACGACAAGGTCCTCAGCGCTGGCCTTGCTGACACGATTTACCTCGGCACAGGCAACGACAGTATGTACGCAAATTCCTACGGGGAAAATCGTTTCTATGGCGGGAAAGGCATTGACCTGATTTCCTACGGCGACACACGCAGCGGGATCATCGCCGATCTTGACAGCGGCAACGTGAAACTTGGCAACAGCTACGTCGACCAAATCGCCAGCTTTGAACACCTACACGGCACAAAGTTTTACAATGACATCCTGAGAGGGTCCGCTGGAAACAATCTCATCAAAGGGTTGGGTGGTAACGACACCATTCTTGGCCGTTATGGAAATGACACCCTTGATGGCGGCAATGGCGCCGATGTTCTTTATGGCGGCAATGGCAAGGACAAGCTCTTAGGTGGCACTGGATCGGATCGGCTCA
>Ga0181556_1000385_pt1 | contig 47808 bp, 50 predicted proteins | sample 011ome_14_FD_148651 | JGI IMG/M metagenome (GOLD analysis project Ga0181556, IMG submission 148651) | Coastal salt marsh microbial communities from the Groves Creek Marsh, Skidaway Island, Georgia - 011505AT metaG (spades assembly) | ecosystem: Environmental > Aquatic > Marine > Intertidal zone...
ACGAGCTACTGAATGGAGAGATATTCTACAGCCTCAAAGAAGCACAGATCGTCATTGAGCAATGGCGGCGACACTACAACACGAAGCGGCCACACTCAGCTTTAGGATACAGACCGCCAGCACCAGAAAGCATCATCCCCTTGAAGGAAAAGCGGATGATGCACTAACATTCAAACTGGACCAGTCAACGGGGGCAGGTCAAGCCCCAACTCGACGCCCGATAGCAAGTCTTCGGTCTTAATCACGCGATCATCATCCAAAAATTCCCGCTCAATTTCGGTGACCAAGCAGGTCGTACCGGGGCATCTGTTGAGCAGTTCGATGTGGTTTTCGATGATATGTCGTTCGAATGCCGTGAGTTCAACTTGCTCAAGTTCCGGATTTTTCTTTTGCAGATACAAGACCGGAATGACTGGCAATTGCGAGAGAATGTTGGCCGATATCAATAAGTCCGCCTCCGTCAAATCTGGATCATCTCGAATGGATGGGGCTGGTATTTCTGCGTTCGTATGGAGGTTGGCTGCGAGCCCCGTAATGTCAGCCGTGCGTAAATTAACGTTGCTATATTGCTGGGCCTGTTTCTTTGTCACGTTCAGAAAGCAGATATCAACGAGTTCCACGGTCCTAAAATGTGTTGAAAGCGCGTGGAGTGGAATATCCGAGAGAATACCTGCCCCCAGTACAATCGCTTTTTCACTGCCTACGGTTTGGCGGATCGCATCCTTAATGACGGATTTTGTCTGTTCCAGATGGGATCGCCATGCCGTGCGACACCGATGGTATCGGCCCTCCATCGCAATCAGTTCATGCAAATACCCCATCGATTTGAAGTGCGGAGCGCACGGCGTGGTTAGGTATTTTACCGCTTCAAAAAGCATGCTGGATCTCGGCAAAGGATTCTCAGAACAATAATATAGATCTCGACTTTGTTGGCATCTCTTTTTAGCCGAGCCCGCCATGGAGTTTCTATCTTGGCGATCCGCTACGCGTCGGGTAACAGTGACCTATGTGCGCTATTTTAAATCATCGGATTACGGGGCGATCAGCCTGGGTGACGACTGACCTTGCCGACGAAACGGGTTGGGTTCGTATACTGACCCAAGACGAAATCGGAAGTCTTGATCGCGCGCTTCACCAAGTAAAATCATCTGGCAAACCCTTTCCGAATTTCACAAAAGACGATTTCCATATCCCAGAACTGGTTGAGCTTCTTTCTGAATTATCAGAGGAACTTGAAAATGGTCGCGGTTTTTCCGTGATGCGCGGCCTGCCAGTCGAGCGATATACAGACGATGAGATAAATATTATCTACTACGGTATCGGATTGAAATTAGGCATACCTGTACGCCAGAATCCACGCGGAGATTTGCTGGGTAATGTGATGAATGTCGGCGATCTCGCCGACAAATCGACGCGTGTATATGAAACCAACGCATATCTTCCATATCATACCGATCCGTCGGACGTTGTGGGGTTGTTGTGCCTTCGCCAAGCCAAATCGGGGGGACTGAGTAGCTTGGTCAGCGTCGCCTCGGTCTACAATCAGTTGCTATCGGACCACCCAGACACTTTGGAAGCACTTTATGCGCCCTGGTTCTATGCGCATTTGGGCGAAGATTTGCCGACGCCGTCTCCGTTGTTTAGCTATCATCAGGGCAAGCTCGCGTTCCGTTATTTGCGGCAGTATATCGAGTTGGGTCACGAAATGATGAATGTGCCACTGACCCAAAAACAAATCCACGCGCTAGATGTGCTGGACCAGGTGACGGCGCAAGATCATCTGCGATTGAGCATGCTAATGCGGCCAGGTGATCTTCAATGGGCGAACAATTATGCTGTGATGCATTCGCGAACAGATTTCGAAGATTTCGATGAGCCTGAACGACGTCGCAAAAAATTGCGTCTCTGGCTGAAAATGCCCAACGCGCGGGAGCTCGCGCCGGATTTCCCGGGGCGGAACGGGTTCCCCGCTCCCAAACGTTAGCCACCGTGTTGGCTTTCACATCAAAACGATAGGTGTCGAAAATGAAACGCTCACACATTATTCTGCTCGGAATTGTCCTCATCGTTCTGACAGTATCGGGAATTGGCCCAGCCGATCGCTTGACCTGGGTGATGGAAGTCCTGCCCGTTGTTATCGCGATCCCGGTTCTGGCTTTTACCTATCGATCATTCCCGCTAACGGAACTGACGTATGTGCTGATATCTGTTCACTCGGTTATTTTATGCCTCGGCGCGCATTACACATACGCCGAAGTACCCCTGGGCTTCTGGGTTTCTGATTTGTTTGATCTTGAGCGAAATCACTATGATCGGCTTGGACATCTGGCGCAGGGGTTCATTCCGGCAATTGTCGCTCGGGAGATTCTTTTACGGAAAACGCCGCTCCAACCTGGTGGCTGGCTGAGCGTGCTGTGTGTGAGTTTCTGCCTAGCGTTCAGCGCGTTCTATGAAATGTTGGAATGGTGGGCAGCAGTTATCCTTGATCAAGGCGCCGAAGCTTTCTTGGGGACGCAAGGTGATCCTTGGGATACGCAATGGGATATGTTCCTTGCCATGTGTGGCGCCATCATTGCGGTGGCCGTATTGTCCAAAATTCATGATCGGCAACTGCGGCAGGTTCATGCGCCTTGATCGTCCGGGGGTCCCAAGCGTACACTAAATGCCTTATTTGATGGACACGGAGTTGTGCCATGAAGCATTTGTTCTGTTTTGCCGTTGCTTTCTCATTGTTTGCGAGCGTCTCGCTCGGCAATCATGCCGTTGCAGGTGAGGCTGATAAGGCGAAACCACAGTCCAGCGTGTCGGATGATGCGGATCACTACAGCCCACCGCTCGGCGGAGAATCCTGTTCGACGCCGGTGCCGGTTTCCTGATTCAGCAACTGGAGTCCCTCTCTTTAGTTTGCCGACAGTTGTTTTGAAGATTGTCGGGTGACCGGCTGATGATCAGTCTGCCGGTCTAGGCTTATTGCTCATTATAGCTGCGTGTGATTCCTCGGTCCCGTCATGGAAAGACCCCGTCCATTTGTCGATGGGCACTTCTAGGTTTCCATAATTGCATTTAAAATATCGGTGATGCATCTGGTGATGAAACGTACCAAGAGGCAGAATATCTCGTTTGCCCGCCTTTAAGGTCTCAAACCCCGTGTGAGATGTCGCCGCGGTCAGCGCCTGATGCTGCATGTGAAATAGAATGTGAATCGGATGCGCTGCGATAATCCAGTGAATGAGAACAGACGAAAAGAATATCAGATGCTCGACTGGATGCATGGATAGGCCGGACCATGGCCCTACATTTGTATTGCGATGATGCAACGCATGAAACATGCGATAAGCCCAGGGTAGATGCAGCCATCTGTGGACCCAGAAAAAGTGAAAGGATATCCAAATGGGTGTGAGGAATATCAACAATACGAAGAGGATAGGGTTCTCGTTAAAGTGAAACATCGGGATGATGCCATTGGCCATCGCCCAAAGCATTAGGACTTCATAGGCCGTCCAAAACGTGACCCCGCTGATGAGCGTCCAAAATATATTATCGAAAACTTGATTGTTGAATGTGAACGCGCGCGCATTTGTTTTGAGTGGGCGCGCATCAAACTTAAGAAAATCACCTTGTCGTTATGAATGCGTAAAAATACAGATGCAGTCCCCCGGCGACCAGCGTCATTAAAACCAGATTGCGGACATACATCGCAGCGATCCAATCGATCGCGAGCACCTTTGTTGTCTCTAGGGGAGGCTGTAGATAGAACCAGCAAAATATTGATAAGCCCAGCAGAATTGAATTTTCGCACACCCTCAACCAACGTGAGGCTATCCATTCCAAACAATTCTTGATGGAGAAAGGACCGCTAAAAAACGGCGAAACCTGAATCGGTGTTGCCGGCCGATAGTGCCATTGTTTCGCCATGACGCCGGGTGATGTGGTCAAGCGATCTTCAGCCATGCTCTAACCTAGTTGCCAACTTCTCGACGTTTTCGCTGAGGGCAAAGCCTTTGGACCTTGTTGATCGGATCGAATTCAGAGCGCTCAAGCGTGGCGAGTGTTTTGCCGTATACATGAAGTGACAGCGAGGTCACGTCACCTTCGTTGCGAACGCCATGGATATTGTTGGGCAAGAAGCTGACGATGTCGCCATGTCCGACGACCGTCTCTTTGGCGATTTCTAGATCGGCAAATCCGGGTTTCGATCCGTCATCCAGGCGTCGCCAGTCGACGTTGATTTCAGCGCCGTCGATCCCAACCACCATGCCCCAAGTTTGATGATCATGCGGCGCGACACCGCGACCAGGTAACCACGCGATCGCCTCGACCAATAGGGTATGATCCGGTTCTTCGTTTAAGATATTGATCCCAAATCCTTGATCCTCGTCACACTGATAAAATTCGGGTCTGACCCATGACGTGTCATCGGCCAGAGGTTTCAGCAACGGGGTCACGCGCGCGATAACTTCTGCTGGGTCGTGGATTCCTGCGGTCGCGGATTTAAGGTCTGAAACAAATTTAGAAATTATATTATCGGTCACGAGTTTGCTCGGTGCTCCTGAAAAATATGTCTGATAGATATGCGCACTATTTTGCACTCTTCGTGTATTTTTCTTGCAGGCTATCGTGTGGCCTCACGATGGGCAATATTTTGCCATGTTTCGTTGTTAGACTGTTTTATCTAGTCTGACTCACCACCTTGAAGGCCAAAAGGGCCAATGGACGTGCGCATAGAAAAAGATGATCTGAATTGGGCAGCAGCGCAGGGTGTTATTGATAAGGCGCAGGCCGAGCAACTTTGGGACGCGCTGTCCGAAAGAACAGCGGATCAGCCACGGTTCGGGCTTGTTCATGTTCTTTATTCCTTTGGCGCACTCGTGGTCATCGGCGCCATGGGTTGGTCTATGAACAATGCTTGGGAAGTTCTTGGTGGCGCTGGGATATTTGCCATTTCGATCATATATTCGGCGGTCTTTGTTGGGCTTGGATACCGATGGTGGGACAGGCCCGGTCTCAGGGTGCCAAGCGGTCTTCTGGTTACGATGGGCGTATGCATGACACCTCTTGCCGTGTACGGGATTCAGCGTTGGCTTGGGGTATGGGGTTTTGATGATCCTGGCGAATACCGTTCATTCCACCGTTGGATCAAAGGTGGCTGGTTCTTCATGGAACTTGCCACCATCGCAACGGGCTTGATTGCGTTGCGGTTTTTCAAGTTCCCATTTCTGACAGCGCCGGTGGCGTTTGCCCTCTGGTATATGTCGATGGACATCACGCCAATCATATTTGGCTCCGATGGCTACATCTGGGATCAGCGGAAAATGGTATCGATGTGGTTTGGCCTTTCCATGATTGTGGGTAGCTATTTCGTAGATCGCCGTACCAAAGTTGATTTCGCGTTTTGTAGTTACCTTTATGGTGTCATCGCGTTCTGGGGTGGTTTGACCTTGATGGAGAGCGACAGCGAGCTGTCCAAATTCATCTATTTTCTGATCAACATCTTGATGATGGGCATGTCTATATTCCTACAACGCAAGGTCTTCGTTGTGTTTGGCGCCTTGGGGTCGTTTGCGTATCTCGGGCATTTGGCTGCGCATGTATTTGAGGACTCGGTGATGTTCCCATTCGCTCTGACCATATTTGGTGCGTTGATTTTATACTGTGGCATTCTGCTGCATCGTCATGGCGCCAAAATTGAAAAACGGATGATCGCTGCAATGCCGGGGTGGATGCAAAGACTTCGGCCAGGCGCACGGATCGCTCATTAAGAACGAGTTCGACATCGTCGTTTAGAAGTTCTCTAAGGCATTTATAAAACGACAGGATCGATGTTTTCGTGAATCCATCGGGCCATAGCGGTCATGCGGGCGTCTTCGTTACGCTGTCCCATGATTTGAAGCCCGACGGGCAATCCGTCAACAGCCATCATGGGGACGGTCACGACGGGCGCACCGATCATAGAACTTGGATAGTTGAAAACGGCATCGCCGGTTGGGTTGGGGGCCAGTGGTTGCCCTGGAATATCACCGGGCCATAGAGATGCCGGACCGGGGCAGGCAAGGGTAATCGCCGCATCGGCCAGCGGTGCCAAGGTTTTGTGGCGTGTACGGATGTCTTCTCGGGCCAGCAGCAAGGCATTGTAGTCATCTGGCGTCATCGCTTCTGCTTTGGCCAAGGTGGCATGTATCCGTGCGCTAACGCCATCTGGGTTTCGGTCAATCAGGTTGCGTTGGAACCATCTGTTTTCCCATGCAGTGATGGTGCCGCAAACTTCTGTGCCATTGGTAATGCTCTGCTCCAAGCTTTCGATCCAAGGGTGGTCCCCACGGCGCAGCAGGGTTACCCCCGCACTTTGCAGGCCGTCCATAAGTTGCTCAAACGCGGATATCGTGGCGGGATCAAGTTTTACCCAACCCTCTGTTTCCAGGACGATTAAGCGTTCGGGACGCATTGGGTGCGGGGTTGTCGCAGGTCCCATCAAGCCCGGTGCGCCGGGGTCGCCGCCCGTGCGCCGGGCAATTTCGATGGCGACCTGCCACATGTCTTCGATGCTGGCGGCATGTGGACCGTGGGTGCTCATCGATGTAGCTTGGCGTTCGCCACGGTGAATGCCGCCCTGGCTTGGTTTTAGGGCAAAGTTACCGCAGTACGCTGCTGGGCGGATGATCGATCCGCCGACCTGGGTACCAATGGCAGCCGGCATCATTCCACTGCCGACAGCGGCCGCCGACCCCGATGATGATCCACCCGCAGTGCGTGATGGATCGAAGGGATTGGTTGTGGGACCAGGATGGTTGCCACCCAGTTCGGCAGTGACTGTTTTGCCAAAGATCACCGCACCGGCTTGGCGTAACGCCCAAACGGCAGCGTTGTCGTTCTTGGGGAAATTGTCTTTAAAGGCTTCGCAACCCATTTGGGTCGGCATGTCTTTGGTCTCTAGTAAATCTTTGATCCCCACGGGCATCCCATCGATGGCCGACAGCGGATTGCCGTCTTTCCAGCGTTGGGTGCTGGCTTCAGCAGCGGCGCGTGCGGTTTCTTCGTTCAATGATGCAAAGGCCTGAACCACGGGTTCGCGTTCGGCGACCACGTCCAAGCAGCGCTCTAAATAGGCGATGGGCGTGTCTTTGCCATCGGCAAAGGCGGATCGGGCATCATGAAAGGTGCGGCCCTTGAATGTGCGGGGATCATAATCGGTGGTCTGATTGGCCATGTCTGTTTCCTGTTTATTCTTTGTGATTTCAGGTTAGTCAGGGCTAACAGCCGTTGCAAATTTGAGATTACGAGATTCGTTCCGTATACTTCTGAAATTCAAAAAACGGGTCGAACAATCATCTGAGTTTGATTCGCGCTCACATCAGGCAGAAACTACGCAGCATGCAGAAATATCTCCAACGCTGGTATGCGTTGCCGGGCAACGCGCGCGGGTCCGCAATTATCCTCGTCGCATCCATGGTTGGCGTGCTGATGTCTTCGTTGATTAAGCATGTGGGCCAGACGATTCCAGTGATCGAAATTCTGTTCATTCGTCAAATCATTGTGTTGGTCATTATTTCACCGGTGATTTTTCGAAATTTCGGCACAGTGTTTAAAACGAGTAATTATGGCATGCATTCCTTGCGTGTAGCACTTTCCGTCGTCGCCATGTACACGGGGTTCTCGGCTGTTGTGAACATGCCGCTGGCAGAAGTGACCGCGATTTCCTTTGCGCGCATCCTATTTACCACCATTCTGGCGATTATTTTTTTAAAAGAGGTCATTGGTTTTCGCCGTTGGACCAGTATATTCATCGGTTTTATAGGTGTGTTGGTGATCATCAGGCCGGAACCGGATAACATTAACATTTATGCTTTGATGGCGATCGTTTCAGCTTTGTTTGTTTCCGGCGGCAAGATCGTTCTGCGCAAGTTATCTCAGCTAGACAAAACATCGACCATCTTATCTTTCCATTCTATATCCATTACCCTTGTCTTGGTTATCCCTGCATATTTCCAGTGGGTCATGCCGAACCTTCATGAAATGTTTTTTATCGTGATGATCGGCAGTTTGATGTCTGTGATGCAGTGGTTGTTTATCCAGGCATTGAGGGTTGGTGAAGCGGCAGCGATTGCGCCCATGGAGTACGTGCGACTGATCTATGCGGGCATCATTGGCTTTCTGTTTTTTGCCGAAGTACCAACCCTTTGGACCCTGGTCGGGGCAAGTATCATTGTCGGCAGTACGCTTTACACCATGCATCGAAACACGGTGAAGAAATCCCAAAAATAGATTTGGATTTAAGGTTTGATGGTTACTTTGCCGAATAAATGACCGGATTAACCGATAATATCCCCTGAGGTAACTAGACCCCGGTCTCGGTCACGAACTTTGTCCGCAGGAACGCATCCAAGCCCTCGATCCCACCTTCTGATCCATAGCCGGATTCGTTGACGCCGCCAAACGGCGTTTCCGGGGTTGCGACCATCGGGTGATTGACGCCGACCAGACCTGTTTCTAACGCCCATTCAATGTTGGCTGCTTTTTCACCATCAGATGTGAACACATAAGATGCGAGGCCGAATGGCAGCGAATTGGCACGTTCAACAACTTCATCGAATGAATTGAAATGTGTGATCGGGGCGACGGGACCGAATGGTTCTTCGGTCATAATTTTTGCTGCGTCTGGCACATCGGACAGAACGGTGGGGGCATAGAAATACCCCTGGTTGCCGATCCGCTCTCCACCCGTGGTGACGTTCGCGCCATGGTTCTTGGCATCATTTACGAAATCATCCATCACCGGCAACCGGCGGGCATCGATCAGCGGGCCCATCTGGACACCGTCTTCCATACCGTTACCGACCTTCAGGGCCTTGGCCCGTTCCGTGAAACCTTCGACAAAGGACTTATAAACTTTGTCCTGAACAAAGAACCGTGTCGGTGAAATGCAAACCTGTCCGGCATTTCTGAATTTGAAACCGGACGTGACGTTCAGGGCATTTTCGATATCCGCATCATCAAAGACGATAACCGGGGAATGCCCGCCCAGTTCCATGGTGCAGCGTTTCATCGTATCGGCAGCCAATTTCTGTAAATGCTTGCCGACCGGAATCGATCCAGTGAACGACATCTTGCGTGGAATCCATGATCCAAGCACATGCCGCGATACCTCGTCCGGGACACCGAAAACCATATTCAACACGCCATCCGGTAATCCGGCATCTTGAAAACAGCGGGCGATGGCAACGGCGGTGCCGGGCGTTTCCTCGCTGGGTTTGATCAACATCGAACATCCCGCACCCAGCGCACCCGCCACTTTTCGGATCACATTGGTGCCGGGGAAGTTCCAGGCCACAAAGGCGCATGCCGGGCCGACGGGTTCTTTTGTCACCATCTGGCGGACACCGGGGATACGGGCTGGGACCAGCCTGCCGTACGCGCGTTTGCCTTCTTCGGCATACCAGCGGGTCACTTCGACGACGAAGCCCATCTCGACTTTTGACTCGGCCAGCGGCTTGCCCATTTCCAGGGTCAGCGTTGTGGCGATGCTGTCCATGCGCTCTTCCATCAGGCGCGCAGCTTTTTCCATGATGGCTTGGCGATTGATGGGTGTCGTATCGCGCCAGACTTTGAAACCAGCGGCACTGGCAGCCAGTGCTTCTTCTAAATCATCGGCGGATGCATGTGGCACATCCGTCAGCACTTCTTCGGTTGCTGGGTTCAACAGGGGTTGTGACTTGCCTTCGCTTCCCTGACGCCATTGGCCATTGATCAGCAATTCGATTTTTTCGGGATACACAGCACTCTCCTGTTGCGTTTGATATCAGTCCATTGATTGAGAACGAGTCTTAAATGTCAGGCCCCTGAATGACAAGTTGGGGGAGGGTGTCACGGGCGTCGTTCATACACCTGCATTTGCGAGCATGGGTTCTGATCTGGGGCCACGCTCGCATCTACTACCTAAACCCGTCACCCTGAACCATGTCCCGGACTAAATCCGGGATTGTTACAGGGTCCATTCTTCTTTTTGGTAAGCTGCCGTCGCAACGCAAACGGTAGATCTCTATCCTCTCGGAGAGGCTCAAATGTCTGTAAATATGTCCCATAGCAACAGCAATCCTAACATGCTGTTGCACTTCAAATGTGAATCCATCGTCATTCGTCAAAATAAACGATAGCGCTGGCGGGAACAAGAATCTCACAACAGATCTGAGAATAAATTACAACTTACCAGTTCACATTGAGATCATCGTCATACCGTGTGCCTTCCAAGATACCGAGTATATTGTGGTTCGGAAGAATTTTAGTTACGCGTTTTTTGTACACTTCGTACCCTGGAAATGGATCATCGAGAATATGGTCGAAAAATGCTCGATGACTTGCGGAAAGATAGTGCGTAATTTCGTATAGATATAGATGAACATTTTCATAATCTGCAATGACATCTTGAGGCGAATTAATGGTTTCAAGGTGTTCAAAGAATTTTACGATGTTATCTCCACCCTCCGCGAAGATCGGTCTCTTGCCCTCGAAATAAACGGTTTCTATTTGGTCGCGAACTGGATTCATATTGCCATGGATCGCGAAATTTCGCTTATCCATAACGCGTTTAAAATTCCGGTAGGCTACAGTTTCTTGATTGATTGGCTTTACGAAACCAAAGCAATATTCACTTAATCCAGCTAGACGCTCTGGCATATTCAATCGAATAAAACTTTCATAGTTCTGCGGATTATTCCGCACATCGTCTTTGCAAAAAACGAGAATTACAAGATTGATAAAAGCTTCGGCCATTATTGGCGTTAACAATTTTAGTTTCAGACAGTCGCCATAGAGCCTCGTTGCGCGTTTAGATTGCCGATTCATTGAGGTTTCGTATTTTTCGCGGTGACTATCCGCTTTGAAATCTGGTTGTCTTAGTCGGATTTTGGGTGTTTTGAGAATTGACTCATGGAGTTCTGCGCAAAGTTCAGCCAAGGTGGCAAATTTGTTTTGAAAAATAACGAACTTTTCAAAGGACCGAATTATCTCAGATTTTTCAGGGCCTAGTCGCTCAAAGTCAGCTTTAAGATTTGTTATGACTTCTTTCCATTCCTGATCGGTTAAACTTTCTCCAATCAGAAAATGAATTTCGCGCGAAGTTCCCGCGATGTGGATATCGATATTATCTGCCTTCAGATTGAAGTCCCAATGAATCCAGTTGTCACTATCATCACGACGAAGAAAATTCTGGAACCCATTCGGTTTGCCGAATCTAGCTCTTAGATAGGCATAGATATCAATTGGACGCAGTTGCGATCTGACTACGAGGTATCCAAGTCCGTTGTCGGGTTTTCTTGTCTTTTTCCTGGATTCGTATAACTCAAGGACATCATCGGGTGTCGCTAATCGCCACGTGGCAATATCTAGTACCTTTGCCACGCCCCCATCTCCTCATTGACGCTTATATGCATTAAGTTACATGAGCTTCAGATATTATACTATAAGATGTAGTGATAGATTGAAATAATAGCATTTCGCTGCTGATACGAACTTAAAGACCAATAGCCCAAATAAATATCACCGAGTCAGCGGCTTGTACTTGATCCGGTGGGGCTCGAGCGCGTCGTCGCCGAGGCGGCGTTTTTTGTCGGCCTCGTAATCTTCGTAGTTGCCTTCAAACCATTCCACGTGGCTGTCGCCCTCGAACGCGAGGATATGCGTGGCCAACCGATCCAGGAACCACCGATCGTGTGATGTGATCAGCACGCAGCCCGCAAATGACGCAATCGCATCTTCAAGCGCGCGCAACGTATCCACGTCCAAATCGTTGGTCGGTTCATCGAGCATCAGCACGTTGGAGCCGGACTTCAGCATATTCGCCAAGTGGACGCGGTTGCGTTCACCACCCGATAACTGGCCGACTTTTTTCTGCTGGTCGCCGCCTTTGAAGTTGAACTGCGCAACATAGGCGCGGGACTGCATGGTGCGTTTGCCCAATTGGATTTCGTCCAGGCCACCAGAGACTTCTTCCCATACGGTTTTGTTGTCATCCAGCGCATCGCGGGACTGATCGACATAGCCGAGTTTCACGGTGTCGCCGATCCTGATGTCGCCGCCATCTGGTTTTTCTTGTTCGGTGATCATTTTAAACAGCGTGGTCTTACCGGCCCCGTTCGGTCCGATAATACCGACGATGGCCCCCGGTGGAACTTTGAATGAAAGACCTTCAATCAACAGCCGATCACCAAAAGCTTTTTTGATGTCATTGGCTTCGATGACCAAGCCACCCAAGCGAGGTGCGGGCGGAATAACGATCTGCGCTGAGCCCGGCTTAATTTCCTGCGATGCGGCGAGCAATTCTTCGTACGCCGTGATCCGGGCTTTGGATTTCGATTGACGGGCACGCGGCGACTGTCTGATCCATTCCAATTCTTCGGACAATGTACGCTGGCGGGCACTTTCTTCGCGTTCTTCCTGGGCCAGACGTTTTTGTTTTTGTTCTAGCCAAGATGAATAGTTGCCCTCGTACGGGATGCCACGACCCCGATCGATTTCCAAAATCCAGCCGGTCACGTTGTCCAAGAAGTACCGATCGTGGGTGACCATCGCGACGGTGCCGGGATAGTCCTTCAGATGGCGTTGCAGCCACGCAACGGACTCCGCATCCAGGTGGTTGGTCGGTTCATCGAGCAACAGGACTTCGGGTTTTTGCAACAACAACCGGCAGAGTGCGACGCGGCGGCGTTCACCGCCCGATAGCTTGTCGACCGGGCTGTCTGCCGGCGGGCAGCGCAGCGCATCCATGGCGATTTCGATGGTGCGTTCCAGGTCCCAGCCATCCACCGCATCAATCTGTTCTTGCAATTCGGCCTGTTCGGCGATGACCGCATTCATTTCGTCATCGTCCATAGGCTCGGCGAACTTGGCGCTGACTTCGTTGAAACGGTCGATCAGGTCTTTGACGCCGCCTAGGCCATCGGTAACGTTCTCGCCGACATTTTTTGTCGGATCCAGTTGCGGTTCCTGTTCCAGGTACCCAACGCGCGCCCCCTTGGCAGCCCAGGCTTCGCCCGAGATTTCTTGATCGATCCCGGCCATGATTTTCAGCAGCGTTGATTTACCCGCACCGTTGGGGCCGAGCACACCGATCTTGGCATCCGGCAAGAACGATAAGGTGATGTTCTTGAGGATTTCTTTGCCGCCAGGAAACGTTTTTGAAACGCCCTGCATGACATATGAATACTGATAACTGGCCATGGTGTACTCCCAAATTTCCGCCAAAAAGATAGCGTAGAATTGCGCGAGGTTAGATATCTTACAGCGTCGGTTCTGGCAATGCCTAGGGCACGTAATTGTTAGTCTTTGGCTGTGCGCGAATAGATCAATACACCCGCCGCACTCGCCAGGGCGATGCCGGCAAAAGCACAATCTGACCAAAGCCCCAGGTTTTGGGTGGTGAGAACTTCCCACCCTGCCCATAAGGTCGGGATGATCATGAGCGTCAAAGGTGGACGCTGATACGCCACGAGCCACGTTCCAACGCTGGCCAGAACAATGGTCAGCGGCGTGACGCCAAACAGCTGGCTGTGAGATATCGGTGTTTCCAAGACCGCGGCCACGGTGGGCGAGAACGTCATCGCCAAAATAATCAGCACCCCGCTTGCAGCGCGTATGCCGGGGTCGGGTTTGTAAACGGTATCTCGTTGGACAAATGCGTAGGCCGCGATCAGTGCGCCTTGGGCGATAAACGCATACCCGAAGTATTGTGCGGCCCAGTTCAAATCGATCAGAAACTGATTATGGAAGACGACGCCGTTCCATACCCATAGGCCAGCGATCACCATTTGACCGACCAACCCGCCGCGCTTTGAATATCGTGCCGACAGCGCGACCAAAAAAAGACCGATGCCCAATGCAGCAATGTGAACAGGCGAAATCGTCTGATAGTAAAACGTGAACAGTCCTTGATAGACCTCGGCCGAATAGGGGATCAGGCGGTCGATCAATTAGATACGCTCAAAATCTTCGATCATGAGCTGGCGTGTTTTTTGATCAGGCAAGGTTGCCGTCATCCGGTCCATGTTTTCGATCAAATGATCGACCTTGGACGTCGCCGGAATGGCGCATGTGACACCGGGATGCGAGATGACAAACGTCAGCAGATATTGCGCCCAACTGGTGATCCCGATATCTGACACCCATGATGGCAACGGTTTGCCGGCAGTCGCACTGATCAGACCACCGCGTCGGTACGGTCTGTTGATAATGGAGGCGATGCCAGCGTCTGCGGCGGCGGGCAGCAATCTGCTCTCGGCTTCCCGGTCAGTGATATTATAAGTGAATTGAACGAAGTCGATATCCTCTGACTTCATTATCTTCAGCATTTCATCGTGGCGACCGCCGTGTGATGTGGTGATGCCGATGTATCTGATATCGCCCTGTTGTTTGCGTTCGCGCAGCATTGCCAGATGGTTTTCCCAGTTGACCAGATTATGGACCTGGAAAAGATCAAACTTGTTGATCCCCCATAAACGCATCGAATCTGCGACTTGTTCGACACCTTCTGCATCAGATGGGGTCCAGACTTTGGTTGCGGAAAACAAGCCCTTGGTCGTGCCGAGCTTTTCAAACCCATATCCCAAGACATCTTCGGCCGAGCCATACATGGGTGACGAGTCAATCATACCGCCGCCCATATCCAAGAATTTGGCAAGCACCTCTGTTCGTTGATCACGCAGGGCCGGGTTGGGCCCGACATTAAATGTGATCCAGGTGCCCATACCAACCGTCGGAATCATTTCGCCGGATTTCGGGATGGGGCGCATCAGAGGAGTTATGCTGGCGCGCCCCAGATTGGGCAGAGTCATCGATGTTGCGCTGGCGGCCAGAAGTCCAAGTGCCGATCGGCGGTTCATGGATTTATCGAACATAGTCCTTTAACCTCCGGAAACCGGTATTGCGAGTGATTGTTTAACCTTTCCTCCTATATGATAACGGTGATGCCGAAAGTCGAGTCTATGCCCATTATTGCGGGTTAACGGTTTGCGAACAGGGACCATGAGTCTGCGAGAATGGCCGAAACAACTTCTGAAACATTGATTGTCCTCATTGTTGGTTATGTGGCGTGCTTTGTCCTTGCGGGGATGAATGCGTTTGTGTCGGCAAAAAAGTCTGCGCCCGGTTTGCCAAAAAAATCGGCTTGGGGCGCATATACAACCGTCGCCCTTTTTGGCGTGCTGAGTGGCTGGGCCTTGCCGCAGATGATCGCAGAGTACGGCCTGCCTGCAGGGTATGGGGCGCTGATGATCATCGCGATGGCGGTTGTCATGACGTTGTTATCAAAACGTCTCTGGGTTCTGGCGCGGCGATATCAAACGCAATCTCAAGTCACAATCGTACGCTTGTATTTCCGTGATGACGGGCTGGCGGGGATGGTCTCGGTCCTCAACGGTGTTACCTGTCTGGTTCTATTGGCATTGATCTTTCATTTGGTGGGATCGGTTACGTCCTTTGCGACGGGATTGGGTATTTTTGGTTTTTACACCGGGGCGGCAGCGATCGCGATTGTGGGTTACGTTTACTATTTGAATGTGGGCATGGACCGAGCTTCTCTCGCGGCAACGCTTAGCCTTATAATCTACATAATTGGGGTGGTGGGGCTCGGCATCGCAGTGCTATCGCATATGGGCGGTTTTGCGGGCTTAGGCGCCGCGTTAGAGCAGCACGTTGCATCATCAGGTAAATTCCCAACTACCGAAGGGCACGGCGGCGGAGATTTCCCAGCGGTCTTTGCGCTCTCTGGCGTATATCAGAGCGTCATGAGTGTTCCGGGCGATTTTTATGTTGGTGGTCCTTGGACCGGCCTGATGGTCTTAAGTGCGTCAATATGTACCGTGGGCATCTGTGTCTCTCAAATCGGTTTTGGTCAAATGATCGGTGGATTCGATACGCGGCGACTGAGTGCCGACCTCGTGGTGCGGTTTGGACTGCTCGGCGGGGGTGTGGCGGTTATTTTTGGGATCGCAGCGGGTGTTGGTGCGCTTGTCGGTATCGACGTCAATATCTTAAAAATCATGGCGGGCGACGCTACGCATGTGGACGGCATTGTTTCTCGCATCGGGTTTACGGTTTTTGGCATCCTTATTTTCATGAGCGGGACGGCTGTGATTCTTGGATCGTTTGCGACGCCGGTTGCGCGATCTCAAGACAATGCTGCAAAATCTCATATAAAAATAGCGATGCTAGCGGGCTTTGCCGGTCTTCTGGCGTTCACCCCTTTATTGCAACTGATTGACTACACGACATTGGTGTTGGCGCTTAGTGCACAATTGCTGCTGCCACTTTTCGCGATCTGCTGGGTGCCGTGGTTTACGCGCGCCGGCATTTACGCAGGCCTAGTCAGTGGGATCATCGTGGTATTGTTGACGGATTTCCCGGGCTTGTTGATTCAGCAGGCTATGTTTGATGGTGCCGTTTGGGGGGCATCCCCCATGACCATGCACGCCGCAGGGTGGGGACTTCTTGTGAACATGGTTGTTGTGATCTGCGTGTCAGCAGTCACGCAGTCCAGTGATGATCTAGGCCACCGCGTAGCGTTTCATGATGATTTGCAGACATATGCGCCCATCGATGAAGAAGCACGTGGTCTTGTTCCCGTGGCATGGATATTCACCATTGCCTGGTTCTTGTTCGCACTGGGACCAGGTGCGGTCATCGGTAATTCAATTTTTGGCGCACCGGATCAACCCGTCCAAGGATGGAATTTTTCCGTACCATCCATTTGGGCGTGGCAAATTTTCATGTGGGCTTTGGGTGTCGCCCTCATTTGGTTCCTGACCACGCGGCTTGGCGTATCGCGCCCTGTCGAAGGGGTGGTCGAGCCTATTGATAAATCACAAGAATCGGGCTGACGTGTGTTTCAGGTTCTGCTGAATTGTCACCAGAGGTGAATGAAATGCCAACGAACGCAGCACATATATTCGATACAGATGATCTTAAATGGACCGCTGTCAGTTCCAATAACGTGCAGGCGGATGGTCATTTCTATTATGCGGTCACGACGACAGGGATCGTCTGCAACCCCAGTTGTCCGTCACGTACGCCACGGCGCACCCATGTGCAGTATTTCGATCATGTATTAGCAGCTGAGAAAGCGGGTTTTCGGCGTTGTAAGCGCTGCTCTCCTTGAACGCTGTATCATACATCATATCTGAATTGGACGCTTGGGCGAACAACGGGTAGCCTATTCATAATTCGATTATGGCTGGGGCGATTAACATAAATGTCAGACGATTTCGACAAGGACACAGCATCGGCTGCGACCCTTTCTGACCCCATCATTCAAGTGCCTGTCGGCGAGGCGGCACAGCGTGGCTTGTGCACCGATTGCGGCATTTCACGAACTGATGATCCCGGACGATGCGGCAAAGCCTGCCAATTTATAGCCCCCGACTATCCAACACTTGAGAAAACTGTGCATGGCCGCACGCGTCATTCTGATCCATCGGATGAACATTTCTTTGGTCCGTTCAAACGCATGGTGCGCGCGAAACTAAAAAACCCCAGCTTTGGCGCACAATGGACGGGCATCACAACCAAAATAGCAGAGCGCCTATTAGAACGGGGCGCCATCGATGCTGTCCTGACCATGGCACCTGACCCCGATGATCGCTGGCGACCCGTCCCTGTTTTGGTGACGAAACCAGAAGCAATGGCAGACGTTCGTGGCATGCGTATGGGTTACGCACCGCTGCTAGCCCTGCTGGAGCCCGCCAAGGAAATGGGGTTCAAAAAATTAGCGGTCATCGGCATCCCGTGCCAGATTTATGCGCTGCGGGCGTTGGAAAAAGAACTAGGGTTCGAGCGTTTGTATGTTATCGGCACGCCATGTTCCGACAATACGACGACGGAGAATTTTCTCGATTTTTTGGCCCTGTTATCCGACGATCCCGACAGCATCACCTATTTGGAATTTCGTGCAGATTATTTTGTCGAGCTTCGTTTCAAAGATGGACGTCGGCAAGATATCCCGTTTTTGAAGTTACCCATCTCTGATCTTGCGCCAGACTTCTTTCCGCTGACGTGTCGGACTTGCGTAGATTACACGAACTCGCTTGCCGATATCACGGTGGGATATATGGGCGGCGAGGGCGAACAATGGTTGATCATCCGCAATGATCGCGGCCAGGAACTGCTTGAGACGTTGGGGGGTGATGTGGCTTTGTCCGAACCTGGCAGCGCTGGGAACCGCGCCAATGCGGTCAAAGGATTCATCGATAATGTTGAACGCGCGGCCGGTGGTGTGCCGTTGCGAAAAATGCCCGATTGGTTGCGCCCGGTCATGAGTTGGGTGATGCCGCGCTTTGGACCACGTGGTTTAGAATTCGCCCGAACACGATTGGAAATGAAGGCAGCTGAAACGATCATTCATCTGCGCCGAGAACAACCCAGCAAGATCAAAAATATGGTGCCGCAACACGTTTGGAAATTGGTCGAACGCTATGGGTTTACGCCCACAGATAAGGAGCGTCCTCGCCCAAAATAGATAATTTAAGTTTCGCTGTTGGCCGCAGCAAGCGCCTTGGGCAGTGCGTCGGCAAAAATCGTAATATCCTCATCCCGACCGACCGTCACGCGAATGCATCGGTCCAGCGGTTCAACCCCCGGCATACGCACGAAGACACCCATTTCGATAAGGTTGCTCAACACACGCCGTGCGAAATCGCCGTCTTGCCCGCAGTCAATGGTCACGAAATTGGTTTGCGATGACAAGGGTTGTAAACCATTGGCCGTCGCGATATCTGATATTTTTGCACGGGCATCAATGACTTTCTTCTGAATACTGTCCAAGTACACTTGATCATTTAAGGCGGCGAGCGCCCCTGCCTGAGAAATGCGACTAACCCCAAAGTGATTGCGGACTTTATTGAAGGCTGTGGCGAGGTTTGCCTCTGCGATGGCGTACCCGATACGTGCGCCCGCCATGCCATATGCTTTGGAAAACGTTCTAAACCGAATGACGTTCGGGTTGGTAATATCAATAACAGGTGCGGTGCCTGGATCAGCAAATTCAATATACGCTTCGTCTAGACACAGCAGCGCGTCACTGGGGACCTGATCAATCATGCGTTGGATGGTGGCAGCATCATGGACAGTGCCCATCGGATTATCGGGATTAGCGATATAAACCAGACGCGCACCTGTTTCATCAGCAGCGTTCAAAAGTGTATCTGGGTCTTCACAGTCATTTTTGTAGGGGACGGTATGCAGTGTGCCGCCAAATCCGGCGACGTGAAAATTAAAAGTCGGATAGGCCCCCGCAGACGTGACAACTGGGGTGCCATTGGACAAAAACAACCGACATGTCAGCCCCAGCAACCCATCAATGCCTTCGCCGACAACAATGTTTTCAGCCGCCACCCCATGATGGGCTGCCAGAGCGTGTCGCAGATTATAATTCTCGGGATCGCAATACATCCATGCATTTGCTGCAGCTTCGCTCATCGCCTCTATCGCTTTAGGAGATGGACCAAAGATCGACTCGTTGGCACCAAGCCGCGCTTGAAACGGCTTGCCCATTTGGCGTTCGTGGGTTTCTGGTCCAACGAACGGCACGGATGCAGGCAGGCTATCGGCTAAATCAGTAAACTTTGGGGGCATGGGATCGCGACCATCTTGGAAATCAAAACACAACGCTGTGATGATGATCGCCCGACCCCTTCAACGCAAGTTTGTGATTGATTATCGAAGCTCCGCACAGAGTCGATTGAACGTTTCTTCGGTGAATTTCAGCCGTGTGCCCGCGCGCTGATCGAACAAGGATCGGTCGATGGTTTGCAAGGGGCCGAAGTACACATGAATGCCGCAACTGGGTTCTTCGCTGACGCACTCGACGGCGTGAATGGCGGTCGGGGATATATTCAGAATCTCTCCTGGCGTGATATCCACATGCCCGCTTTCGGTGATCTTGTCCGATGTTTCGCGATTAAAAAAGCGATTGCGTTCGACACCCGCGTATAACCCGATCATGGCATCCATTTGATGGTCATGCGGGGGTATCGGCGCGCCCGGCATAAAGCGGCAAACCCATATCGAGATCGCATCATCTTCGAACAGATTGACCTCGTTCTCGTCAAAGACAGGAATGTTTTCTTGGATCATCTGCGCGTCTTCGAAGACGCGTTCCATGATCTTTTTGACTTCCGCCTTTGGGTTGCTACCTCGGCTCGCCGTTTTTATCTCAGCAACCAACGTGTCCAGATCAAAGGTGGTGTGTGATGATGAAGGCATGATCTACGCTCTAGGCCCCAATGCGCTCGGCAATTTTTAAGATCCGATGCATTTCTCTTAAAACAGGTTTTTCGATCAGTTTGCCGTCGATCACAACCAGTCCTGTGTCGGCCTCTTCAAAAGCCTTGATCACCCGACGGGCGCGTTCGACCTGTTCCTGGCTGGGTGTGAAGACACTGTTCAAAATCGGGATCTGTTTTGGATGAATAGAACCTTTGCCACTAAAGCCGAGACCGAGGGCCAAGCGGGCATCGCGCTCCATCCCTTCTGGATCATCAAGGTCGAGGAACGGCACATCAACTACGTCAATGCCGACATTCGCGGCGGCATGCACAACCCTGGATCGGGCGTATAACAAAGGTTCCCACGCATGTTTACACTTGAGTTCAGCCGCCATATCCACCCCACCAAAAAACAACGCATCAATCCGCGAGCTGGCCCGTGCGATATCGTACACGGCTTCTAACCCAGCGTTGGTTTCGATAATGACATGAAGGCGCGTCGCGTGCCCGCGCTCGGTTAACAGGTTGTCCAGCCAGACAATTTCATCGGGGGTTCGGACCTTGGGCAACATCAATGCGGGCGGTGGGGTGTCGGTGGATAGCACCGCTTGAACATCAGCCAAGCCGAAGGACTCGCGCAGGCAATTGATCCTGACAATACGCTCAACCCCATCTTCGGCTTGAGGTTCTGCAAATAATGCCATGGTATGCCGACGGGCTTCATCCTTGTCCTTGGGGGCGATCCCATCTTCAAGTTCGACGCACACGATGTCGGCACCCGATGCCAGCGCCTTTGGATACATGTCTGGTTTCAAGCCAGGCGCGAAAATGAAGCTGCGTCTTGGGACAACGGGGCGTTCGTTCTCGGCGTTCATATACTGTCTCCATCCCTGATTAGACGCTTTACTGATAGCAATGACTAAAATCTGATGGTCCGAAATAGAAATACTCTTAGCCGACAATGCAAATATAATGTTTGTTGCGTCGCGCCGAGATGCCTCAATCGCCCAAAACCGAGACGACGGGATTTTAAGCGCCGCTATAACTCCACATTATAACCGCCACATTATGTTGACCGGTTGTCACTCGCGTCCCAAAATTGATCATTATGGACGATATCGCCAGCGATAAGCCCCAAGAACTGAAGGACAGTCCGCGCCCGAGCGACGCTCTTGCGCCAGATGATGCCTTTCATGGGGACGTGCGTTTGCGTGAAGCACTGGCGTTTATGAAGGATGGCATCGCCGTCTATGGGCCGAGTGGCCATCTCGAATATTGCAACGATAGTTTCCGCCGTATTCACGGTTATAGCGAGACCGACACAGAAATTGGCACCGCAACCTACGACACATTGGGACAACTAGATTCTGATAATCAAATTATAGGCCATAAACCGCTATCGTTTGCCGAACGTCTTGCGCAATTGCGACGGGACGGTGCGAATTTCGTCCTGCAGTATTACGGCGGACAGGTTTATGAGCGCAGGCAGTCCGCGACTGCTTCGGGTGGCATGATCAATTTGATTACGGACATCACCAAGCATCATCGTCTGGAGCTGGCGCAGCAAAGCCGCAACACGGTTCTGGAGTTATTGGCCAAGGGTGGCTCGTTACAAGAAGTGCTGACACTTCTTATTCAGCATTGTGAATCGCTCTTCCCAGATATGTTGGGCTCTGTTTTGTTGATGGATGAAACGGGGACACGACTGCTGGCCGGGGCGGCACCCAGCCTACCCAGCGATTACTGCGAAGCCATTCATGGTGTCGAGATCGGCGATAACGTTGGGTCATGCGGTACCGCAGCGTATCGCAAGGAACTGGTTATCGTTGATAATATTGCAAGGTGCTGTCAGACGAATGTGAACTCGTCTCAGTTCGGCGACGGTTAGGGTGATTTATGCAGCACAAAGTTGCTGCCATTCATTGAGTGCAGCTTCGCGTTTTGTTTTGTAATCGTCTCTCGAGATGAGGTGGCGTTGCTGGTTAAAGTGGTTCTCGACGGATGAATGGATTGAGGTGAATTTCTGCAAACTTCGAGTTGTTCGAAATCTCTGCATGGCGCGTTCTCGTCGCCGGAACGGCAGGTGAGAATTCTCCGCACGGTTATTCAACCAGCGCTCAGTGTTTTGTTTAGTAGCATTGCCCAGTTTCGACATGGCGGCCCGGTATGAACGTAAATGATCGGTCACAATCATTTTTGGCACACCATATTGTTTCATCATTTTTTTGAGAAAACGTAGAGCAGCCTTACGATCACGGCGCTTGGTGACAAAGGATTCAAGCACTTCGCCTTCGTGATCCACAGCCCGCCAGAGATAGTGTGTCTCCCCGTTGATTTTCACGAAAACCTCGTCGAGATGCCATCGCCAATTAGAATATGCATGGGACTGAACTCGCCGCTTTCGTATCTCTGCTGCGAACATGGGGCCGAAACGGTTCCACCAATATCTAATCGTTTCATGGCAAATATTGATGCCACGTTCGTGCAACAGATCTTCAACGTTACGAAGCGATAGCGGAAACCGGACGTACATCATGACGGCCAGGCGGATGATCTCAGGCGAGGTTTTGAAATAGCGGAATGGGGATTTTGTCATCGGATGAGACTATCGAATCATCGTCGTAGCCTCAATCAAGTTTCCTCTGACAAGTCCACCGTTGGCAGTATTGAAATAACAAAAAGCGCGATCAACGCGAACGACGCTCTCATCACGGCACCCCCTCCGTTTTCAAATCGGACGTCAAATTCTAAGGGGGAAAACTCGGACGAGGCAAAGGAGGGAGATTAGGGCGCTCTTTCACGCCTGATATCCTAGATCAAAATACGTTGTCCCGGGCGAGAGCATTGAGACCTGGGATCTTGTTTCAATCCGGATATCATTGTTGAGCACAGAAGATCCCGGCGCTCCCTCGGTTCAGGCCCGAGGTTAGCGGGAACGACGAATGGACCTTAGTTTAGTGCAGCACCACCGGCATTAGGTCGTGCTCCATCAAGAACCCATATTCACTTGAACTATCGGATGCGACGGCGATCTGCGCGCCATTGGCGGCAAAGATGCCATACCCTGATGCATCCGGGCCGCTGACGTGACGCACATAAGCCACTTGGCCGACGCCGTAATTCAGAAATCCATTTTGATTGAGATCCGCAGCCGTTGCCGGATTCGTTGTTTTTTCAGGTGTTTGTTCGTTCATAATTGAACCTCATACTTAGCGCCCAATTTTGGCACGCGGGTTAGAGTTCGGGTCGTATCGATGATGACGAGGTTTTACGCCTCGGCATCCATATCGATGGTCTGCGCCTTGGAACTGGCGGTTTTGATTTCGATGCTTTTGATTTGCGGTTCAGGAACTTCGCGGTGCAGATCCACATTCAGCAATCCGTTGTCCAATGTGGCACCCACCACGTCGATCCCTTCGGCCAAAACAAAACTGCGTTGGAATTGCCGGGCGGCGATCCCGCGATGGACAAAAATACGATTGGCCCCATCATCGACTTGTTTGCCACGAATCACCAACTGGTTGTCTTCGATCGACACCGTCAGATCGTTCATGGTGAAGCCCGCGACCGCAAGCGTGATACGCAGATCATTTTCACCGGTTTGTTCGATGTTGTAAGGGGGATAACCCTCGGCCGAGGCTTTGGCCGCGCGATCCAAAATACGCTCAAAATGATCGAATCCGAGCATGTGGGGATTATTGAATACGGTCATCGTCTTGTCTCCAGCCTCCCACTTGGCGAGGCAGTTGTTGGTCCCGCAACTGATCAATGCAGCCTTTGGGCACCGATTTGTCGCATTCCAATTGAGGCAATGCGACCCTACTATAAATTTGGGTCAGTTTTGATCTGAGTCAAGGTTTTGCCCCCAATTTGATCGAACGGAATGGCCATAACGTGCCGCCCCGCGCGTGACAGGCCCATCATCCGCCCTTAGGCTAAACAAAATCCAAAAAACCATGACGAGGACACACCATGAGCCAGCCGCCCCCAGCCGAAATCGGCGATGATATCGCAGATATCGATACCCCTGCCCTGATCGTCGATTTGGACGCGTTCGAAGCCAACGTTGCCAGAATGGCCGAGAACGTGAAGGAATTCGGGCTGCGGTTGCGTGCCCACGCGAAAACCCACAAATGCGCGGAGATCGCGCGCCGCCAAGTCGCAGCTGGGGCCATCGGTGTGTGTTGCCAAAAAGTTGGCGAGGCAGAAGTGATGGTCGCGGGCGGCATCCAAGATGTTTATGTCTCAAACGAAGTCTGGGGTGCGAAGAAACTCGCGCGATTGGCCGAACTGGCGAAAACCGCGACAATTTCTGTTTGTGTCGACGACGCGCAAAATGTCCGTGATTTGGCTGAAGCCGCACGCGCGGCGGGCGTTAATATCAACGTCTATGTCGAAATCGATGTGGGTGCCGGGCGCTGCGGTGTCGAACCCGGCGAAGCCGGGGCCGCCTTGGCCGAAGTCGTGGTCGCGGAGGACGGATTGCACTTTGCGGGGCTACAAGCCTATCAGGGATCTGCCCAGCATATCCGCAGCATTAACAAGCGCGGCGACGCCATTGGCAGTGCCTGTGATCAGGTGAAGAAAACGCTGAATGCATTGGCCGCACGGGGCCTGAAGGCCGACACCGTCACCGGGGCCGGGACCGGCAGTTTTCGGTTCGAAGCCAACAGTGGCCTGTATCATGAACTGCAATGCGGTTCGTACATCTTTATGGATGCCGATTATGCCCAGAACCAGGGGCAGGATGGCGGCACGTTTGATGAGTTCCGTCACAGCCTCCATGTGCTGGCAACGGTGATGAGCGCAACCAAGCCGAAAGCCGCCGTGGTTGATGCCGGACACAAAGCACTGGGCAATGACCAGGGCATGCCCTGGGTCGCGGATATTCCGGGCGCGAAGTACGGGCGACCGTCTGACGATCATGGCCAGATCGACACCTCAGAAGCCGCCCGCGACGCCATTTTGGGTGAAAAAATACGACTGATACCCGGTCACTGTGATCCCACCGTCAATTTGTATGATTGGTATGTGGTTGTCCAAGAAGGCCGCGTTGTGGATTTGTGGGAAATCGGTGCGCGCGGCGCTACTCGTTAATAGGATTTGTCCATGGATACAGAAGACCGCGTTACCGAACTGGAAATCGCACTGGCCCATCAGGACCAGGCGATCACTGATCTCAGCGAGATGATCAGCCAACAATGGAAAGAAATAGAGAATCTTAAACGCGAATTATCGCGCTTGGACGACACCAAGTTGGACCGTCCGCCGGACGAAGACACCCCGCCACCCCACTACTGAAGCCAAAAAATCTCGAGTTTCGCTTTCGGTGTTGATCAAAGCCAGCCAAACGCGCGATAAGACTCTTAATCGCTGAAAATATTTTCTGAAATTCGTGCCGCGGTATGATCCGTCCGCGACGATATTTCGTAGAAAGTTTGAGGGAGACCCACTCTATGCCAAAATATCGCACGAATTTCGAAATCGGCTTGGAAGAGCTTCGTTTGATCGAGGATAGCCTGACATCGCGTGTCGGAGAGCTGTCACAAGCGTCTTTAGACTTTGAGGGTGAAAAACTTCGTCTTAAAGACTGCGATACCGTCGACGACAAGATGAAGGAACTCAAAGAAATTCGCGAGTTACTCGGTCGTCTGCACGAACAGAAGATCTGGTTTGAGCCTGATACATACGTCCCACGCGGCTAATCCAGAATAAGCGTCGAAAGTCCCGGCAAGCCCCACTTGCCGGGATTATTTTTTGATCCCAAACACCTTCAGAACAAACGCGTAGTTGAACGCGGTTTCTTCGATCCGATCAAAGCGCCCTGCCGCCCCGGCGTGGCCCGCTGACATGTTGGTTTTCAAAAGCAACGGATTGTCGTCGGTCTTGGTCGCGCGGAGCTTGGCCACCCATTTAGCCGGTTCCCAATACGTGACACGCGGATCGGTCAGCCCTGCCGTCGCCAAAATCGCCGGATAGTCCTTGGCTGACACATTTTCATAGGGCGAATACGACGCCATACATTCAAAGGCTGTTTCGTCCTCAATCGGGTTGCCCCACTCCGGCCATTCAATCGGCGTCAGCGGCAGCGACGTATCGCACATCGTATTTAAGACATCGACGAACGGCACATCTGCCACCACGGCACGCCAAAGATCAGGGCGCATGTTGGTGCACACCCCCATCAGCATCCCACCCGCGCTGCCACCATGAATGGCGATGTTGCCCGCCGTCGCCATGTCTTGGTCGATCAAGCCTTCGGCAGCAGAGATAAAATCATCGAATGTGTTGCGCTTTTTCTCGCGCTTGCCATCGGCATACCATCGATAGCCCTTTTCCATGCCGCCGCGAATATGAGCGACGGCATAGACGAACCCACGGTCCACCAAACTCAGGCGTGGGATACTGAAATAGGCGGGCATCGACATGCCGTAACTGCCGTACCCATAAAGCAGCACAGGTGCCCTGCCATCCAATGGCGTGTCGGCACGATACAACAGCGTTACAGGAATTTGTTCACCATCATGGGCGGTCGCCTGGATACGACGAGTTACGTAGTCAGATGGATTATGGCCCGACGGGATTTCATCTTGCTTTAAAAGTGTGGCGTCACGGGTTGCCATATCAAAGTCATAGACTTGGCCGGGAGTCGTCGGCGACGAATAGCTGTATCGTAGGCGCCCTGTGTCGAACTCATAACCGCCTTGCAGACCCAGCGAATACGCCTCTTCGTCCATGTTGACGCTGTATTCTTCGCCGCTTTGCCAATGATGCACGATGATATGGGGCAGCGCGTTGATGCGCTCGACGCGGACCAAGTAGTCTTTGAAGACCTCGTGACCGACGATCAAGGTACCAGGACGATGGGGGACCAGATCCTGCCAATTTTTACGGCCTGGGTCTTCGACAGGGGCAACCACGATTTTGAAATCTTCGGCCCCATCGGCGTTGGTCAAAATGATCAATCGCCCTTCGTGTTCGGACACACTGTACTCGGTCCCAGGATCGCGGGGCGCGATCATGACCGGTTCAAGTTCAGGGGCCTCGGCCGGTATCATGCGGACTTCGGATGTTTCGTGATCATGGCTGTCGATCAGAATAAACGCGCGGCTTTCGGTTTTTGATAAGCCAATGAAAAAGCCAGGGTCGGGTTCTTCGAACACCATGACGTCGTCTTCGGTCGGGGTGCCCACAACGTGGCGCATCACTTTGGATGGGCGATGGCTGTCATCCAGGACCGTATAGAAAAGCGTCTTGCCGTCTTCGGCCCATTCAAAATCGGCACTGGTATTCTCGATCACATCGTCCAAATCAGCCCCGTCGCCCAAGCGACGGAACTTTATACGGAAAATCTCTGACCCATTTCGGTCTTCGCCGTACGCGCCCACCATGTGATCTGGACTGTGGCCGAATGCACCGATCTTATAGTAGTCCGATCCCTCGGCTTCTTTATCGCCATCCAGCAAGATCATCTCGGGCGCATCGACGTCGTGACCGCGCCGACAATATTTCGGGTGCTGACCGCCATCGACATAGCGCACGTAATAGGCATAAGGCCCATCAGGATCGGGCACGGTGGAGTCGTCTTCTTTGATGCGGCCGCGCATTTCGTTATAAAGCGCGCGCTGCAGATCATGCGTATCGTTCATCCAGCCCGCTGTATAGTCGTTTTCAGCTTCGAGGTAGGCGCGAATGTCGGCGTCCAGAACGCTCGGATCAAGCATCACCTTTTGCCAGTTTTCATCCTTGAGCCACGCATAATCATCGACGCGGGTTTGCCCGTGAATGGTGATCTCGTGCGGGATTTTTTTAGCGCTCGGTGGCGTGGTCGGGGCAGAGGTCTTGGCGTTCGTGGCGTTCATGGGGGTGAGGGGCTCACTTCTGAAAAGGGAAAACAGTTTTTGTATCATAGGGTGCTTGGCATCCGTGGTCACGGCATCAAGGTGGCTTTGATGACGTCTTTGACTTCACTTCGTATTTGGCCGTGATGGGGCGGGTCGGCAAGGGTCGTGTACCAATGATCTGGCGGCGTGCGGCCCCGCCGATGGGTCCAGGTGACATCGCGCAGCAATTGCTGGGCATCATCAGGCAAATAATCGGGAATTTCGAACCCGGCCATGGTGCCCCAGACCCCGGCCCAGCAGCGCGCCAGACTGAACGGATTATACCCGCCACCGCCGGATACGATTAGCCGGGGCGATAGGTCCGAGACCCGTGCGACGGCGCGCCACAGCGCATGGTTCGACAGCGCCAATTTACTTTGTGGATCATCGGCCAATGCATCCGCGCCGCATTGCACGAAGATCGCATCGGGGCTGAAATCTGATATCGATGGCAATACAGCGCCATCAATGATGGCCTCGAACTCATCATCGTTGAGTTCTGGCGGCACAGGGATATTCCGGGCCATTCCACCAGCCCGATCATGCAATCCACCCACTTGGGATGCGCTTTGATCCTTGCGCGACATGGGCCAGCGCCCACCTTCGTGAATCGAAACCGTGAACACGCGATCATCATCGTGAAATGCATCCTGCACGCCGTCGCCATGGTGGGCATCGATATCCAAATAAAAGATGCGCTCGCAGCCCTGCTCCAACAACACACCAATGGTCAGCGCCGGTTCATTGAAGTAGCAAAAGCCACTAGCCTGATCGGGCCGGCCATGATGTTGCCCGCCGCCCAGGTTATAGACAGCCCCACCATCGGCGACCAATTCTGCGGCCAAACGCCCGCCGCCCGCTGCTGTCGCTGGGCGTTTGAACATTTCAGGGAAAATCGGATTGCCGTTAATCCCAATGTTATGGCGTTTGCGGATTTCGTCGGGCGCATCCTGATTTGCCTCGGCATCGATCAGCGCAGCGACGTAATCGGGTGTGTGAAAGCGCGTCAGGTAATTCATGCCGGCGCGCGGACTATCGACATACGTGCCATCCGGGAACCATCCCAATGCGCGGATCAAATCGATGGTCAACGAGACACGCGGGATCGCTAACGGATGGCCGCTGCCATAAGAGCTATCGCGATAAATCTCGCTGCCGATAAATTTGGGGAAAGCATGAGGCGTCATGCCACAAAGATAGGGATGCACGGAACGCGGGCCAAGCCCTCCAACATCGAACAAACGTCCCTTGCCCGTTACGCAAACGACCCGACGCAATTCACGTGTTTACTGGCTTGATGGCGACCCACATAATGCGCGTTAAGGGGATATGAAAAGCCTGTTGGTTTGCGCCCCTAGGGGGCGACATGGAAATTTGGATTCCGATCACGATTGTGGCAGCGTTCTGCCAGAACCTGCGATCTGCACTGCAAAAACATCTCAAAGGTAAGCTCTCGACCGGTGGTGCGACCTATGTGCGATTCTTTTACGCATGGCCCTTCGCGCTTGTCTATGTCTGGGGCTTGCACGAATTTGCGGGGCACCCGCTCCCGGAAATTCAGGGCAACTTCATCCTGTATTGTATTCTGGGTGGCGCATCGCAGATCATTTTCACCGCCCTATTGGTATGGCTTTTTTCATTTCGGAACTTTGCCGTCGGGACCACGTTTTCGAAAACGGAAACTGCACAGGTGGCGCTGATCGCGTTTTTGCTGTTGGGCGATACGCTGACCGTCGGCGCGATCTTGGCGATTGCCGTCAGCGTCGCCGGTGTGATGGCGCTGTCAGTCGCACAAACCAATATTACGTTTCGCACGTTGCTGACGGGCCTGACCGAAAAATCGACGGTGATTGGCCTCGCATCCGGGTTGTTCTTGGGCGGATCTGTCGTATTCTTTCGCGGTGCCGCGTTGGAATTGAATTACGACGGCTTCGTCATGCCCGCAGCATTTACGTTGGCGGTGTCGGTGGTCATTCAAACGATCATCATGGGCATATATTTGCTATGGCGTGAACCAGGTCAAATCACCGCATGTATCAAGAATTGGAAATGGGCGGGCGCTGTCGGCGTCGCCGGAGTATTGGGATCAATTGCATGGTTCACGGCGTTTACTCTGGAAAACGCGGCCCTGGTCCGCGCCGTCGGCCAGATCGAATTGGTATTCACATTTATCGCCTCCATCGTGTTCTTTCGTGAAAAGAGTACGCTGCTGGAGATCGCTGGAATTCTGCTTGTCGTCATCGGGATCATCTTGATCCTGTTTCTGCGCTGACTATACTCCGCGCCTATGACTCTTAGCCCCGAAGATCAACGTCGCCTGGACAATGTCCTGGACGATGCAGAATTCCCCGAACTGCCCGGCTTTCAGCGCGGCAAAGTGCGTGAAAGCTACAATCTGCCGGATGGGCGCCGGGTGATGGTCGCAACGGACCGCCAGTCGGCCTTTGACCATGTGCTGGCTGCGGTGCCAGATAAAGGTCATGTGCTGACCGCGACCGCCGCGTTCTGGTTCGAACAAACCGCCGATATCTGTCCCAACCATGTCATCAGCTATCCCGACCCCAACGTAATCGTCGCCAAACGGCTGGATATGTTGCCGGTCGAAATGGTGGTCCGCGATTACATCACCGGCACCACCGACACCAGCATTTGGACCATGTACAATACGGGCCAGCGCGATGTTTACGGCCAAAGACTGCCCGAGGGTCTGAGCAAGAACGACAAGCTGCCCGCGACCATCATTACGCCGACCACCAAGGGCGAAGCGGGCGCACATGATTATCCGATCACCGCCCGTGAAATCGTCGACCAAGGATTGCTGACCCAGGCGCAATGGGACGAGGCGGCCGCCAAAAGCATGGCGTTGTTTGAGCGCGGTCGCGACATCGCCGCGCAAAACGGTCTGATACTGGTCGATACCAAGTATGAGTTCGGATTGGATGAAAACGGTGTCGTCACCATCGCCGACGAAATCCACACCCCGGATTCCAGCCGCTATTGGGATGCAGCTCTGTATCCAGAACGCCAACAGGCAGGCGAAGAGCCTGTCAGCCTGGACAAAGAATTCCTGCGGTTGTGGATTCGCGAACGCTGTAATCCCTACACAGACCCGCTACCGACCATCCCCGGTGAAACACTCATCACGTTTTCCAACAAATACATTTCATTATTTGAACGCGTGACCGGTCAAACCTTCACACGCCCCAATACAGACACCCCAGTTCGGACCCGCATTTTGAATGCCTTGGCGCGTGAATTTCCTGAATATTTTTAAGGGGTTAATCTGGAGGCTCCCTCGGTTTGTGCGTACAGACCAACCTCCCTCTTCTTGCTATATTTATGCCTGATATCAAGACAATAACCCTCATTACTGAGACTCGGCCAGAGACCAAATGATCGACAACACCATCGAAAATCCACGGCCTTCTCCAAAGGGCTCGCAGTTCTGGCAGGACAAAATCCCTCAGCACTACAACAAACTGGTAATAACAGCCGGCGCATTGTTGATCATCATCGCCTTTGCAACTGGAGGATTCCACCTACTGAACAGCGGGTTAGCAAACGTGGTTTTCAAAGTGCATGAACGCCTCGCATCTGGTGACGTGGCAATTGTCGCGTTTGGTCAGGAATCGCGGGCGGCGCTGGGTGGCCAAACGGCGACCCGTGAACAGCACGCACAGTTGATCAGGAATCTCGCCGATGCAGGTGCCGCGCGCATTGGTATGAATTTTAGTTTTCACGAAACATTGAACGAAGAGGTCGATTCCAAGCTGATTGAGGCGGCCAAACATGCAACGGGCCGTTTGGTTTTATCCGCAACATCGGAGCAGGCTATTGGCGACCATGACGATGTCGCCTTCCAAGAGCCATTTCCGGCGCTTTCTGCGGTCGCCGAATTAGGTGGAATCCATCTCCACCTTGATGATCATGGGCATGTTCACGAACACCAGTTGGTGCACACCTGGCGGGATGGGGTCATTCAGTCGTTCGCAAGTAAAGTGGTTGAGAGCAAGATAACGGATCCGCAACATTTCTCCCTGGATTTCTCGATCAATCCAGGGTCGATACCCAAATATTCCTATATCGATATCTTAAATCAGCAAGTGCCCGCATCGGAAATTAAGGGCAAGTATATCTTTGTTGGTCCTACCGAAGGTTTTGCCGGAGACACAACACTGGTGCCTGTGCATGGCACGCTGAGCAAAATTGAATTGCATGCGCTGGCAGGTGAGGCCCTGGTTCAAGGAAGATTGATCACCGAACTATCGCCAATTGGGAATCTTCTGATCGCCCTATTTGTGTTTTTTGGGTTTACCCGCGTTTTTCTGATGTTCCGTGGCAAATTCAATACGGTCATTGCGGTGACGAGCATGGCTGCCTTGATCGGGATATTCGTCATATCGCTCTGCTATTCCACGTGGCAACTGCCCTTTGGCAGTGCGGTTCTCTCTCTCATGCTCGCGTTGGCCGTGTCCTCGTATATTCGCTTAAACAAGAACTCTCGGGATCTTTTCAAGCAAGCCTTTGAAGCCCGCGAACGCGACGAACTGATGAGATCAATCATCACCACAAATTTTGACGGCGTTGTGGTATTCAACGAACGTGACCGTGTTTACTTTATCAATCCCACGGCCGCAAAGATGCTGAATTGGAGCATCGAAGGGGCGCTCGGCCGCGAGCGTGAGGCGCTTTTAAGCCTACCTGACGACTTCACCCAACCCGATGGGAATACACAAATCGCAGAGACCGTCATCACGCGCGCGGATGGCAATCAACTGGATGTGGAATTGGCCATCACCCAAAGCGTCCTGACGCCATTGGAGACTCGTCACGAACGCCGCAAACGAGGGCGCACCTATCACATTTATACATTCCGCGACATTTCGGTGCGCAAGAAAGCCGAAAAATCTATGGCCGAAGCCGCCGAACCCGCCGTGGAGGCTGACCAACTGAAATCCGAATTCATCTCCAATATGTCTCATGAATTGCGGGCACCGTTGAACTCCATCATCGGATTTTCCGAAGTCATTAAACAAGAGCTGTATGGGAATATTGGCAACCCTCAATACAAAGGATATGCCGAGGATATTTACGCCAGTGGCATGCACTTGATGTCGATTATCGATGATCTAATTAAAGTGTCACAGATCGCTTCGGGGAAGGTCGTGTTGAACAACACAGAAATAGATATGGAGCGGATGTTTGCAGAATGTTTGCAGGTCGTTCGCGCATATCCCGATGCGTCGAAAAAAATCATCAGCGCCACCATTCGCCCTGGATGTCTAAACCTGATTGCCGACCCACGTGCACTCAAACAGATTTTGATCAATGTGCTTTCTAATGCCATCAAGTTCACCCGCGATGGCGACGGGGTTCGGTTGTCAGCAGCGCCCAGTATCGACGGTGGTGTTGAGATCATGGTATCCGACGATGGCATTGGCATCCCACCCGAAGAAATGGATCGCATCACCGAGGCTTTCCATCAGATTGACAGACCGGCGCATCGTAAAAGTGCTGGGACGGGGCTTGGGTTACACATCGTACAAAGTTTGGCGGAATTGCATGGCGCAAAGGTTTCCGTGACCAGCACCGTCAACAGCGGCACGCAGGTTAGGGTTATCTTCCCACCTGAACGCACAGAGATGCCGTCGAACGTCATCCCCCTCGAAATAGAAAAACACTCCGGCTGACTCCAAAGCACCGTTGTTTAAAGTCGAACCGGTATTTGATCTCGAACACAGTATTCATTTCGGGTAGTGTTCCTCTAGAGTAATTCAAACCCGGATGATCACATGCCTAAAACACTTCTTGAGATGGGCGGTGCAGACTTAGCGCCGAACGCGATTTCCACATCGATACTGATTCTGATCGATTGCCAGAACGAATATGTCACCGGTGCCCTACCGCTGGTCGGCGTCGATGCGGCGATGGGCGCTGCCAAAGATATTCTGGGGCGGTTCCGCAATCAGGGCTCACCCGTTATTCACATCCAACACCATGGCAACCCAGGCGGGGCATTTGATCTTGATGATGATCGCGGCCAGATTGATGACCGTGTTGCGCCACGCGATGGCGAAGATGTGATCTTAAAGGCGCTGCCCAACGCTTTTGCCGGCACGACCTTAAAAGCACGATTGCAAGAAATCGGACGTCGCGATTTGATCATCGTCGGCTTTCAAACCCACATGTGCGTCAGTGCAACCACGCGTGCGGCCCTCGATCTTGGGTTCCGCAATACATTGATCGCCGACGCCATCGCGACCCGCGATCTACCGGGGGCAGCGGGTGCGCCAGACGTCCCAGCACAGGTCATTCATGATGCGACACTGGCCGCCCTTGCCGATCGCTTCGCCATTGTCGCGCAATCCGTGAGCGATATTCCGGATTAGTCCCCCCCCCTTCAACACTGGATGCACACCGGCAGCGCAATTGACAGGCAATAAAGATCACATAATATTTTAGTTTGGGGTTCGTCGTGGCTAATCCGGGGGGATCGGTAACTACAATACACTCGCGTTCTAAAATGTACGTCGCGTCAGCAGCCCTTGCATTCTCGCTCATTCTATCAGTTCCGGCATTGGGCAACGAAGAGCTTGTATCTATTGATGTAATGATGACGAAACTGGAAGGGTTTCCATTCGCGTCACTCATTGTCAAAAACAATACGGACACGATTCAGCGGGTCGAAACCATACGCGTTCGATATGAGTGCGCTAGCGGCAAGGTCGACGAAGTGCCGCATACGCTTCGGATCAGCCTAGCACCGAGAGAAGAATATAAGAGCGGCGGCACTATCGTCTGCTCGGAAGGTGAAGAAGTCGCAAACTATCAACTTTTGAGCGGCGGCTACGGTGGCGAAGGCGTCGGCGGTGCAACAGTCATTTCTGGGGGTAATCAGGTTCTCTATTATTTGCCGTGTGGCGATGGACGCACGGTGCAGTTGACGCTGCAATGGGACGACCAGAAAGAGATATTTATCTACAACGCGGACAACAGTACCAAAGGCGTGTTGAATGAGGCCGTGCTAGATGACGGAACGTTTGGCGAGCATGTCTGCGCTCCGTCGCCTGAACCGCTGGCCCCACAGATCATTGATCTTAAGAATTACTTTGCCAGCGAATTAATGAAATACACGAATAAGGACCAAGAAGAAGCGCAGCCCCTATTAATGTATCCAGGTCAGACCGCACCGATGGGAATCCGCGCAGGCGTGCCTTCTATGGAGCCTCCGACAAATCAGGTGGAAAAAAACAACAACCAATAGCTCGAGGAGGTTCAACTTATGGGCATCTTGGGAAAAGCAGTTCGACACTCCGTAAACGTTATCACTTTCGTTGCATTCACTATAACTCTGACGGGATGTGTGACGACGACCGGCAATGAGGCGAGACTGGAGTTTGCCGAACGAATTCAGCAATACGGCTCCAACCCATACATTCAGGCATCTGTATTCAAAGATCTTGAGCGCAGGATTCGAGCCATTGCCATCAAAGATGAAATTGGTCAGGACGTGCGAAAACTCGGACCAAGACAGAATGAGATTCTGCGGAACTTTTCAGACCGTTACGATCACGCCAAACTTGAACAGGGTATGAGGATGGCGCGCGCTGACTTCGATTTTATTACACGCGCCAACTATCCGAACATCGGCACGGAAACTGGGTGCAAAATGGATACGTCCAATACCCGGTTTCCACGGGACACCAAAAATTAAACCCCGAAGACATTCAATTGGGTATTCATGCACGGCGATTGCAAAGGCGGTATGGCACATGGCATCGGCCGTGCGCGAGCTGCCGGTAACACCAAGTTTGTTGGCGAATTCGATCAAGGCCGCATGGTAAGGGGTATATTTGAAACCTATAACACCAAAGGAGAACGCCTGGTCGCAATTGGCGACGTGCCCTCGACTGATCTAATCGGGCGAACACTGGTTGCCGTTTTTAACAAAAGTGGTTTTCAATGGTTCCGATATGCGGACTTCAATGGTGACTCTAAGTATCATGGATTTGCCATCAACATCTGGAGCTATCCGAAGATTACTGTCGTACGATTTGTTGGAGATTTCCAAAATCACCAATCAAACGGCTTCGGCGCAAGTCAAGTCAGGCGACCTTGGGGTGATGGCAAAGTCTGGAACACATGGATTGGGGTTTATGAAAATGGGTCTCTAAATGGTCCCGGAGCCTGGACAAACTTTGTTGAAGCGGTCGCCACCGGAGAATGGAAAAATGGAAAGCTCAACGGGGTCGGGTACTCGCAATACAACGACGCAACCGGCGACTATCACATGTTTGATGCCTGCAATTACGTAAATGGCCAACGCCAGGGAATGTGCAAGGTGTTCCATTCCAACAGCTTCAACAGCGGTGAACATGTGTGGGAGAAGTATAACAACGGTGAGATGGTTGATGCGTCCTACAACCAGACAGCATTTTCGCTCGGCCAGATTCTGGCGTTTTCCATGGGAGCCGCCATTATCAGCGCGGCGGACGCGCCGAGCGCCGCAAAAATGCAAGTCGGGCAAGCCTTGTTTCAAGATACTCTTGGCGGCGGTGGCGGTTCCAATCTGGCGGCACTCAAAAGTAGCTTTGAACAACAAGCACAACGTGCGCAATCAAGTTCCACGTCCTCAGCCACTTCGGGGTCAACCTCAACAGCGTCCGCAGGAAGCGGCCTGACGACAGAACAAGTCAATATTTCCTGCCCCAGCGGTGTCACCAATACGATTCCCATCACCTACAGAACGCGGGCATGCTTCGTCGCTGCAAAGCAATTTGCGGAAACGTATTCATGCAACAAGTTTGATTATGAACGGGTCGCAACCAACTGCCAGCGACTCTGTGGCCACCCGCAGTGTCTGCAAAAATAAGTTACCCCGTGACAGCATAAATTCCCATCAATGAGACTCGATGACAATTCGGAGTCAGCGGCTTTCCGACCTTTCGGCAGTCTATTGGATTGGGTATGGTGAAGCCCTAAATTCTCGGAGGGGACATGACATGTATAAATCAATACTTTTGCCAGTAGATCTCGGCGAATCAGCAAGTGGGCAAAAAGCCCAGGAAACGGCCATCAAGCTCGCAGAACAAAACGGCGCTGAGTTGCACGTCATCACCGTCCCGCATTGCAGGATTACCTGTTGGGTCCCAACGCGGCGCGCGTGATGCGCCATGCCAAACAATCAGTCTTTATTGTTCGCGATTAAGCACGAACACTTATGACGCATATGTCGATGCGCGACGTCCATGACGTCGCCTATGATTGTTTAACCGCCAACGGGTGCAACCATGAAAACGCATCCGCCGTCGCGAACTCGGTCACGCAAGCAGAACGTGACAGTGCTACTGGACACGGATTGTTTCGAATCCCAGGCTATGTCGCTGCACTTCGAAGTGGCAAAGTGGATGGCGCCGCCAGGACGACGATAGAGCGCGTCACACCATCAATGCTGCGCGCCGATGGTCATGGTGGTTTCGCGCCGCTGGCGCTGACAACCGTGCGTGATCCCCTCATCCAGGCGACAAAATCGCAGGGCATTGCCATGGCAGGCATGACCAACGTTCACCATTTTTCTGCCCTCTGGGTTGAAATCGAGTCTTTGACCGAGGCCGGTGTGGTGGCCTTTGCCTGCACCGCCTACATGCCGACCGTGGCACCCGCCGGTGGCAAAGAGCCGATCTATGGCACCAATCCGCTGGCCTTTGGTTGGCCGCGCGGCGACAAGTCACCGATGATTTTTGATATGGCGACAGCCGCGATGGCACGAGGTGAAGTGATGGTCGCGGCGCGCGATAATCACGCGGTCCCCGAAGGTGTCGGCCTGGATAAAGATGGCAATCCGACCACTGATGCCAGCGCGATCATGGACGGCGGACAGTTGCTGCCATTTGGTGGCTACAAAGGATCAGGCATTGCCATGATGATCGAGTTGTTGGCAGCCGGTGTGATCGGTCAGCCGTTCAGTTTTGAAGCGGGCGAAGCCGACAACAAAGATGGCGGACCGGCGCGAGGGGGCGAATTCTTGCTGACCATCGATCCCGCAAAGATGGGAGGCGATGATTGGCTGGATCATGGCGAAGCATTCTTCGAGCGCTATTTGGGCATTGATGGCACCCGTCTACCGGGGGCGCGTCGCATGGGACACCGTGCAGAGAACGAAGCCAATGGCGTTGAGGTTAACGACGACCTGGTGACCAAGATCAAAGATCTGACATCTTCGGGTTCGGGCGCGGGTTCAGCGTGACCATCATCTACGTCGATGCCGATGCCTGCCCGGTCAAGGACGAGGTCGAGCGCGTGGCCGCCCGCCACAGCCTGGACACCATCCTGGTCACCGATGGCGGATTGCGCCCGTCACAAAACCCGCGTGTGCGATTGGTGATCGTCGAACAAGGTGCCGACGCGGCCGATGACTGGATCGCCGATGAGATCGCGGCGAACGATATCTGTGTCACCAACGACATTCCCCTCGCCGCCCGGTGCCTCGAAAAAGATGCCCTGGCGATCAAACCGAATGGCGAGTTGTTTACCACCGACGCCATCGGCATGGCCTTGGCCACTCGGACATTAATGCAAGGACTGCGTGAAACCGGCGAGATCACCGGCGGACCAGCGCCGTTTTCAAAACGTGATCGTGCCGAGTTCTTGAATAAGCTAGAGGTCACGGTGCAGAAGGCCCTGCGCGGATAAACTTGCTGCCGGGATCAGCCCAGAAATACACTCTCTGCCATGGACGACTTGATTATCAGAAAGTTCAGACACGACGACACCCAGCCAACGGCACAGGTGTTCTTTGACGCTGTCCGATTTGGTGCGGCAGAGCATTACACGCAAAACCAAAGAGATACGTGGGCACCCTGCGTGCCCGAGCCCGCGCGCTGGCAAGAAAGGTTGTCAACGCAAACGGTGTTCGTTGCCGAACATCAAGGTCGGCTGATCGGGTTTATGACCCTGACGCCAAAAGGCTGCATTGATCTTGCCTTTGTTGCACCCGATTACATGGGACGTAATGTCGCGCACCAATTGTATGACGAGATCGTGCGTGCAGCGAAGTCACAGGGACTCAACAAACTCACCACCGAGGCAAGCCACCTCGCCCGGCCGTTCTTTGAACGACACGCCTGGGTCGTTGTGAAGGAGCAATCGGTGAGCATTGGAGAGATCGCACTGACAAACTTTCTAATGACGAAAGAAATTTAGATGTGCCCATGCCTGATCAATAATAATCTCGCACATCCGCAAGCACTCTTTAATTTACGGGCATACACCTTTAATCATTTAACGCTTTGCATTCGGCCCCATAGCCAATCCCGCAATCGGAAAGCGCAGCCCCTTATTCGGAAGGCCTATTTTCCAAAGCATCTTTCGGGACAGTGGTCCCACGCTGATCTGCGTCGATGACAGCCTGATCCATTAGATCTTCGATAAATATCGATATCAGTTCTGTCCGATTGGATACGCCCGATTTGGAATAAACACGAGAGAGTTGAGCCCGAACGGTCCCGTGCGCCACGCCCCTTAAGGTAGATATTTCGTTGATGTCGCATCCCTTTAACGCCAGCATTGCGACATCACGTTCAGCCGACGTCAGTTGCCAAGCATCAAAATAGCTCTCCATAACTTCGACGAGTGCGCCTTTAGCAACCGCTAAGGCTTCTTCGCTACGCTGTGCGCTTTCGAGTGTACGGCGAACTTCACGGATACCGAAAAAGAGACCAAGTACAAGTGCAAGTGAAACCACAGCTTCAAGGATCAAGTGCGCATCAAAGCCATCAAATGTCAGATCAGCAATGACATCACCGACGAAGAATGCTGCTGCCATCGCCTGAATGACCAACAAGAAAACGAGAGACTTAATTTTTCTTGGATTTGAGAGACGTATTCCGATGTCAGTGACTCCTCGGTTCGGTTGTTCCGCTTATCATGGCGCGAACGAGATTCCGCCTTGATAACATGGATTCAAGTGCGACGCCCCCCACATGACAGGCAGCCAATATAAGCAACAAGTTCGCGAAAAATTCGTGAATTTCTTCCATGACTTCATCGCCATCGTGATCCTCATGTTCATCGTCATCATGATGTTTGTCACCATCATCCGAAATATAATACACCACTGGGGTAGGATCGGCGACCTGTGCAGTGGGCGAAACGAAGGGGGATCCGTGCATTGCAATACCCGTTGCGGTCACAATAAGCAGCGTGCCCCAAAGCGCATATGCCATCAGGGCCCCAACAGGGTTATGCGACTTGTGGCTTTGATGATTCCCGGCCAATACATCTGAAAAATGGCTTTTGGCATCCTTAATGCTTGGCGGAAACGATGAGCAGCGCGCTTCTTCGGTTCCAAAAAAGCCCCATACAAGGCGGAGAACCAGCAATGCTAATGCAGCGTACCCGACCCAAACGTGTATCTGTCCGCCATCTTCGGTAATCAACCCATTGAGGAGAACCGCCAAAGCGATTCCCCAATGGGTGACCCTGACAATCGGGTCCCAGTTGGGACCGTCTGTCTGTTCATTATGCGTGCTCATTCTCGATCAATCCTCGGCTTCGATTTTGAGGATACGGCCATCCGTCGGGGAGATTTTAAGTTCCCATCGCCGGCCATCCTTCTTCGCATAGGCCTCGACGTAATGATCGTCATGCTTTAACCGCTGGATTTCATACCCCTGGGCTTCCAGTTGCGCGCGAATTTCTTCCAGTGGGATACGTTGTCCTTGCGGCACTTGATCGGTACGCACGTCATCACTCGACGCCACGTACAAATGGCGTTCATTTTCTGAAAAACCGCTACTCGCGGCAGGTTGAACGACAAAGATGCTCGCTGCGATGGCTGCTAGAACTAGTTTAGACATTTGTTTTCTCCTTCGACGGTTGTGTTGCTGGGATTGATCCTTCTCTACGCCCACAATCGAAGAAGAACTATTGGCGATACGCTTATATTGCGCCGCGTAAACGTTCGCTTATAACGTTAACGGCGGTTTTAAGGCGATTTTGGTGTAACGGGTCCTGCGCGGGTAGACCTCGCAATCGGTTCATGCGCGGGTAAAGCCCACACCTCATCAACAAATTTCTCGTGCACGCGTATGGCAACGCTTTATGATTTACGGGCATTCACATTTACCTAATTAACGCCCTGCACTCGACCCCATAACCAATCCTGCAATCAGAAAGCGCCACCCCTTGTTCGAAAACACTTTTGACCCGGTCTTTATCGCCGCAGCGCTTTTCGCTGTACTCATCACCGGCATTTCTAAAAGTGGCCTCGGCGGCGGGCTGGGACAGCTTTCCGTCCCGATCATGGCGGTGTTCGTTTCGCCGGTTGCCGCTGCGGCGATCATGCTACCCATTCTGTGCACCATCGATATGATCAACGTTTGGGGGTATCGCCGGGATTGGCACCGCAAATATTTGATCGCAATGGTACCGGGTGCAGTCATTGGCATCGGTATCGGCGCCCTTACGTTTCGACATCTTGATGACGATGCAATCCGGCTCATGCTGGGCGTGCTGTCGCTGATCTTCGCACTGACCTATTTCGTGCAGCAGGCACCGATCAGTTCCGAGTCGCGCTGGGGACGCTGGTTCGGAGCGCTTTGCGGCACGCTTTCGGGGTTTACCAGCTTCGTCGCCCATGCGGGTGGTGGCCCGGTGAAAATGTTTCTTTTGCCGCAGCGTCTCGACAAACGGGTGTTTGTCGGCACCAACGTCTACTTTTTCTTTATCGTCAATCAAATCAAGATCTGGCCCTATCTTTGGTTGGGCCAATTTTCGACCGAAAACCTGAGCACCAGTCTTGTTCTCATGCCTGCCGTCCCGCTCGGTGTTTGGATCGGCTGGACATTGATTAAGTACATCAACGCAGAGACCTTTTATAAAGTCTGCTATGTGTTGCTGTTCATCGCTGGAGTCAAACTGATTTACGACGGTGCGTTGGGCAAAGGTTGGCTGTGATGTATGATTAAAAGCTTGTCGCTTCCTCGGCGATTTTACGAAGCAAATCTTCGACTTCCTGCATCGCCCCATCGGGCAAGTCCCGGTGGCCGATAAAAATCTTCCCCTCATCACCTGTCGTTTGATCGCCTGGAATTTGAATGACGAATACGCTGTACGGACAATGGGCAACGTTCATGGGGTCTTTTTCCATCACTCGGCGCGAGATTGATGCAGAGCAAAAAAGATAAGCCTCGGCATTTTGAAAAATATCCTTAGAACCGCCAACATCATTCTTGGTCCGTGCCAGCATCTCGCCGACGTGACTGACGTAATCGATTGTCAATCCCTGGCCGATGATCGCCTCCTTGGTCAGAAAGGTTGCGTCCTCAAAAGAGCCGTCAAATTCATACAATATGGCATTATCGGCGTGTGCGTCTTGCAGCAGAAAGAAGAGACCCAGGACGGCAACACCCATCAACATCTTGACCCTCATCGGAAACTCCCTTGTGCTTGGCTTTTGGAACCCGCGCGATTTTGCCTATCTTGGCCGACCCGGAACCCTGTCGGCAAGTACAGACAATCGTCGTGATCACCAGTTGTTGATGCAACGTGATTGGTGACCCGGCGGGTTCGGACTGAAATTATGGGAACGCAGATCAAAGTGATCGCGGATCAGGATGATACAATCACACGAGAGGCCCACCGATGACATCCATATTTTGCGCGCGTTACCGTACTTTTGTAACGGCATCGTTGGTGCTGATGGCACTGCTTCTTTCAGGAAATGCGGGCGCCGAAAAGGCCGCTCCGTTGCCCGACTTTGTGATCGAGCAATTTGGCCAACCGCCGGCAATCCCAGAAGGACCGCTGTCAAAGGAGCTACAAGATGCCGTGCGCGTCGTCTTTATCGATAGCCTGGAAAGTTCGACTTGGCTTGGCGAACAAATAGAGGCACTTGAGAAAATCGCCAACTCCAAAGACCCACGCCTGGCCTGGATCATCAGCGATATGATGCGCTTCACCTGGCGGCAGAGTTTCGATAACTCCCTCTCCAAGGCCGCCGCCAAATTATTGCAGATTGAACTTCGAAGCTATCAGCGGTGGGGCGAAATCACCGACCATCTGATCGCGTGGGATATTCCGTCCTATCCCGGTTACCTAGAGGCCAAACGTGCCATCTTCACAAATTTCGTGCCGGGCTGGGACAGGATTTTTGTTGAAGGGGATATTGATTGGCGTTTGGTTTCGTGGGGCGGTGTGCGGATCGATGATCGCGCCTATGACACAACGGACCAACTGTGTGATTGCATTCCTGCCGCCGACAACCCAGAAGTCACCAAAGCCGAGGACGCGACCTGGCTGAAAGATGACGATATTGTCTTTGGGATCACCATCAACGGCGAGCATCGGGCTTATCCGCGACAGATCATGGAAGTTCGCGAAATGGTCAACGACACATTGGGCGGCCGAGATTTGGGCATCCCCTATTGCACACTCTGCGGTGCGGCCCAGGCGTACTTCACCGACGACGTCCCGGAAGGCGTTGAGCGCCCCATCCTGCGAACGTCGGGCCTGCTCATTCGCTCCAACAAAGTGATGTACGACATCAATACTTTTTCCGTGTTCGACACGTTTTTGGGCAAAGCGGTCACCGGCCCATTGGCCGAGAAAAACGTGCAACTGAAACAAGCCTCCGTGATCACCACCGACTGGGGCACGTGGAAGAAAGCCCACCCAGAGACCACCGTATTGGCCGAGAGACTGGCACTGGGGCGCAACTTTGATTTCCGCAACAATCGCGATGCCAAGGGGCCGCTCTTCCCGGTCGGCGATGTCGATCCGCGCCTGTCGGTTCATGAAGATGTCATTGGTGCGATCACGGCGTCCGGCAAGCCCGTGGCCTTTCAGCGCACGAAAGCCCTCGCCGCACTCAAACAAGGAGAAGAGATTGCTTACGAAAATGTGCGCCTAAAACTCGAAGCTGGTGGGATCAGGGCGACATATGCCGACGGCACAGACCTTGGCAGTCACGAGGCATTTTGGTTCGCATGGTCGCAGTTCTATCCGGGCACGGCGCTGTGGCCTGAGTAGATTAATTTTGGTCCGTGCCTCTGTTCGGGACGTCTGTCTGGTGATCCGGCGCCGCGTCTTGCAACGACCAGAGTCGTTCACGGTGGTTGATGATATCCAAAATCATACGGATTCGATCGACCGGAAAGCCTAATCAAAATATCCAGCATGTACGGTCGCCCCAATCAGATTTGTAATGATCTGACCACAGGTCACTGCGCCGACGTATCCAATATCGTACTTCGGTGCAAATTCATTGACGTCCATGCCAATCACACGGCCCTTTTTCACAAGCCCGTGAATCAAATGTCGCACCTGATGAAACGTGACTCCGCCAGCCACTGGCGCCAGTACGCCTGGCATTAATGCCGGGTCCAGGCCATCAACATCGAGCGTGATGTAATAATTTCCACCATCGGGAATACGTTTGAGTATTTCCAGCATACCGACATCGTGAACTTCATAGGCTGTGATGATGTTCGAGCCATAGGCCTGCGCGACGCGAAACTCTTCTTCACGTGCCGAACCCGTGCCTCGGATCCCGAGTTGGTAGATCTCGCCAAAGTGTTCCATTTCTGATGCTCGCCGGATCGGGCTTGAATACCCCTCGGTAACGCCGTTTATTTCGTCGCGCCAATCAATATGCGCATCGATATGCACCAGCGTGATTTCGTCTTTTCCATATGAATCAAAAGCGCGAAATACGGGGATAGGGATGCCATGATCTCCACCCATGACAATCGGCATTGCGCCGGCCGACAATATCTTTCTCGTCGCTGCTTCCGCCATGCGGTAGTGGGCGGCAGGGTCATAGGGGTCGGCTCGCACGTTGCCACAATCAACAACGCGCACATCCTTTCCACCCAGTAATGTGCCGCCTATATCAAAGTCCCACTGGTCAAGGCTCATAGAGATACGATCTGCAACCGCACGAATAGCATTGGGGCCTTCTGATTGAGGATTGGCGCCGCCGCCCATTTTGTATGGTAGCCCATAAGGGATACCAAGAATGGCAATGTCCGCATCAAGCGCATCTAGATCGGAACATACGGGGAAATTCAAAAAACTCTGATGGGCAAAGGGTGGGCTTTCGACAAGAGAATCGACCATTAAAGGCTCCCTGGAAAAATAAAGGTGATCGATGTTAGCCGACTAAATCAAAAGCAGTAAACATCCATGGGGCGACGCAAAGTCTAACTATTATCGACAATGACCGGAGACTCAAAGAAGCTGATAACGGGTTGGGACCCGTATTTGTCTTCTATACGTTTTCGCCACGCTTCGTCATAAAAAGCCTCGGCCTGTTCTCGGCTCTCCCATAAATATGCGCCCCCGCCAATGCCATTCTCTGGGTCGAAAAGGTAGCTTTTTCTAACGGCAGGCCCTCATAATTGGGTGCCGTTGTCTTAAAGGCGTCCCACATGCTCTCGACAGTTGCTCCCGCTGGCGCAGGAAAATTAACGATTACTGTTATCATCCGTTCTCTCTTTTCGGTTTGGCGACGTCAAAACGTGGAATTAGGGTCGTTGCACAATAAAACCAAGCAATCGTACATCACCTGTGCCGCGAGCAGTGCAGTGATTCCCTGCGTATCGTGGGATGGGCTCACGGTGTTGATATCGAAGCCGACGAAGTGAAGACCGAATAAGCTTCGCAGCAATCTAAGCCCCTCGTTGGCACTGGGGCCGCCTGGGATGGGCGCACAAACTCCGGGCGCACAGGATGGGTCGAAGAAGTCCATATCCCAACAAAGATAAATAGGACGATTGGCAAAGCGCTTTTTCAGCGCCGCGGTAATATCGTCAACGCCGCGTGTCCTTATTTCTTCGTAGGAGATCATGCCATAACCCAACTCGCTTACGTACTCGAAGATGCCTGGATCATAGAATGTGCCCCTCATGCCGAGATGCAGTGACGCCGGAACATCAATCAATCCTTCCTCGGCGGCGCGGACAAACGTGTTGCCCGTGGCCTTGGCGCGTCCTTTACCCGGGTTGGCATCCGTGTGGGAATCCACATGCAAAACAACGAGGTCCGGATGAAGCGAGGCAAGCGCGCGCAATTGTCCGATGGTAACACTGCCATCACCACCCATACTGACTGGCACCGCACCGGTATTTGCAATCAGGCCAATCGCCCTCTCGATAGATACCTCGGCATCTTCAAGCATGCTTGGAATCAGCTTAACATCACCGCAATCTATGACTCGGAGCCGCGCAAGGGGATCAAAGTCAGCGTCCGGCGGACGATGTCGACGGATCAAACGCGAGGCCTCACGGATGGCGCGGGGCCCATCTCGGGAACCGACACGGCTGGGGTGTGTCGCGTTATCGTAGGGAATGCCGATAATGGCGGCACCCCTGCCATTCAAATCATGACCATAATCCAAGCCCATAAATGTGCCGGGCGGCGCGAACAGCTCTTGATCAAAAATATCTTTCATGGGGTGAGCTTAACACCCAGGCATTGCGCCATCATTATGTTTTTGAGGCCATCAAATACGACAGACTTTGCATTCAGCTTGATTTAACAGTACGCGCCAGATCAGAAACAGACGTTTTGACGCAGCGCCCAGAACGGCCGCTTATAGTCATTTTAGGACGTTCATCCAGGCTTTAGCAGATTGACCCATATCATAGTCGAAGGCTGATCGCCTTCATACTATACGGGCTATACGGGACAAAATCTCGGCCTTTGGGAAAATGCTGGACGCAGTTTCATGTCAGACGAAATCTCTGATCTAGACGATTCTGAGCAAGAAAACTCTGCCGAAAATAGGGAAGAAGACGCCATGCCTTCGGAACGGCAGGTGTTTGATGACCTCGGGCCGCTTGCTGACGTTCAGCCAACAAAAATGGTGGATCCGACCTTACAAGTCATTGCCAAGACGGATGAGGATCATAACGATGAGATGCTTGAGACCATCCATCAAGGAAAATACCAAACAGATGACGAAATTAACAGAGGCTTAGCTCGTACAGTCTCTATCAGTATATCTGATGATGAGTGTCCGTCGTCATAGTAATTGGAACACGTAGCTGCCTGATCTAAGAGAGGATCTGGCTCATCTGGTTGATAATATTAAGCGGCGTGTTTGCGGTATTGCACGCGCCGGGTCTCCATGATTTTCCGTTTGATTCTTTCTCTTTGTTTCAGCATTGATTGTCCACGCCCGAAATAAACATCTGCGGGCGTGAGGTTGTTGATGCTCTCGTGGTATCTCTGATGATTATAATGATCGACGAATGTCTCGATCTGCGCTTCAAGGTCTTCTGGGAAGAAGTAGTTATCCAGTAAGATGCGGTTCTTCAATGTTTGATGCCATCGTTCGATCTTGCCCTGAGTTTGCGGATGGTATGGTACTCCCCTGACGTGTCCCATTTTCTTATCACCCAGCCATTCAGCCAACTCACCAGAGACGTAGCTGGAGCCATTGTCCGATAACAACCTGGGTTTATGGGCAACATGTGCCTGATCACACCCAGATGCTTGTAAGGCCAATTCCAGCGTATCGGTAACATCGCTGGTCTTCATGGTCGTGCACAGCTTCCAGGCGATGATATAGCGCGAGTAGTCATCAAGGATCGTCGACAGATACATCCATCCCCAGCCAATGACCTTCAGATAGGTGAAGTCAGTCTGCCACAGCTGATTGATGGCTGTTGTTTTGTCTC
>Ga0181556_1000387_pt1 | contig 47701 bp, 57 predicted proteins | sample 011ome_14_FD_148651 | JGI IMG/M metagenome (GOLD analysis project Ga0181556, IMG submission 148651) | Coastal salt marsh microbial communities from the Groves Creek Marsh, Skidaway Island, Georgia - 011505AT metaG (spades assembly) | ecosystem: Environmental > Aquatic > Marine > Intertidal zone...
GAGTTGCTTGGAGACATCAACATTCGATAACGCGTACACGTTCCCAGACACATTCAGTTCTTTAGAGACATTGACATTTGATGATGCATATACATTCCCGGTCACATTCAGTTCCTTGGAGACATTGACATTTGATGATGCATATACATTCCCAGTTACGTTGAGTTGTGCGAATGCGTTTGTATTTCCGGTGACATTGAGCGCCTTTGATACATTAACATTTGATGAAGCATACACGTTCCCAGAGACATTGAGTTCTTTCGACACATCTACATTTGAGTACGCGTGTACATTCCCACCAATAATGAGTTCCTTGGAAACTTCTAGATTTGACGATGCGTGTACATCTCCAAGGACATCCAACTCTGACAACAGATTTAAGTTTCCACCAATCGTTGCAATATTTGAAATTGAAATTGTATTCGCGTATAGTGTTTCATCGATTTTAGCATCTCCCCGAACAACTAAAATATTTGACGCCGTGTCATCAATGTATACATTTGAACCAACATCTAACGTGTGCGTCGGTGACGTATTTCCCACACCGACATTCGAATTCGTGACTAGAGAACCATACACGTGGACTTTAACGTTATTGTCGTTATTGGGTGTTAAATAATGTTCATATGCATTATTATCGGTGTATCCAATGAAAAACTCATCTTGGGTCTCTCTGTAACCTATACCCACATTTGACAGTGCGGATGAACGTGTCATCACAAAACCCAGATCAAACCCCGCCGTCGAATCATAATTGTTTTTACCAAGTTCAACAATGGAATCATCAATGAGAAGATTTTGTTGGGTTGTGAGTGTTGTATCCCCCAAAACTTCCAAGTTACCCACGACGAATAGGGTGTCTGAAACAAATACATTACCTGTGATATTCATTACATTTGATCCGGTGTCATCAACGAATACATTCGAACCTATATCAACGGTGTGTATTGGATTTGTATTAGCTATACCCACCGGTCCATATGTCACAAAACTTGTCGCTGTATTTTGAAATTCAACTGTATATGATGCAACATTACTGACAGCTAATACATCGTCAAGTGATCTGTTTATATTTTCCCCAGAATCTACAACTTCGTGTGTCACTGTATTATATACTAGTGTGTTTGATAGAACATTTGACACGTAACGAACAGGGGCTACGTGAAATCCACTCACAGGTGCATCAATAATTTCTGACGACGCATTGATGATTATAGAATTTTCCGCCTGTTCATCTGGAGTGTATTTACCTATTCTGATCCTCTCGGATCTTTCAATAGTGTTCAAGTTCTTCACCATTTATATAATAAGTCATTTTAATTTATTACATTTGAGTCCAACCAGTCTTTTTGTATCCCATAAATGTATCCAATTCTATATCGTACACTATGAGACCCGGTTCGGGTTTTTTAATATTTTGAATGTCCTCCGTCGTCATACGGGGAACTAATAAACCACGCGTTGTGGAGTTTATCGCGAGTGCTGCAGACGCACAAGGTGTCGACGAGCCAACTGTGACTGAACCGTTACCATCTATAGTCATACTATCTGTAAGTTCACCATTAGGTCTCTTTGTTTTGAAAACTAGACCACCGGGGCGACCGGAGCTTAGACCCGCGTTAGCCTTGGTATACGCGTTAATTTGTGCGAGTTCATTAATTTTAATCGCATCGACTTCACCCAATTGTGATACGGCATTTGGTAAACTGAAAATAGATATTTTTGATGTTGGTTGGGTTGTACCCACCCCAATATTACCAAAAGTTGTTAACGATACATTTTGATTTTCAAGTGTGAGTGTATTTACGGTGTTACTTTGACATGACGTCACGCTGTGTAGAGTTGGGACTGGTACATCTTCAAGGATCTTTATTCGAGTGTCAATGGTAGGAAGTTGTATTTTGAGTGTAGAGATGTCAGTTTCGGATGTGTGAATATTTGACACGAGGGATTCGAGTGGATTAAAACGCACAATTTCCTTGGCGATATCGTCTATACGCGTGGATACATGTGTTTCCAAGTACTTAATTTGACTGGGTGTATTTCGCGCGAGTGTACTCAATTGTAATTGTATGGGTTCAATGTCGTCAATCTTTTTTATGGTGGATTCAATCGTTGTAACTTTTGTAGTTAAACCCGAAATCTTTGATGCATTTGTATCTATCCCACCAATCATACTTTCAAGGTGTCGTACACGTGGAATAACACGTTCCACAGTTCGGATAGAATCTTCAAGTAAAGGTATAGATGTAAGTGTATCTCGGACGGCATTCACATCTCGAATGATTTGTGTTACATCTGGAATTGTAGGTTTTATAGATTTAACTTCCTTTTCCAAATAACTCATGCGTTGTGGAAGTTGGTGGGTGGATGTCGATGTCACATAGTTTTCAAGCATTTGAACTTTTGGTTCAAGTGGCTTCAATGCATCGATCGCGTGTGCAACTTGGATGGTTGTCTCTTCAAGGGGTGCGATACGTTTTATTTCGTCTTGAACTCCCTTGACGTCCAACTCGACCAACTCAACGCGAGATGGAAAGAGTTCAAGTTTTTCAATTCTACTCACATTTGATTCCAAATCTTTGGTATGTGCAATACCTGTAAGTTTTTGCCCATCCCCGATAAATGTGGGTGCGATGACACTGGATCGCGAGACAATTGACCCCCCATGTATGACTTTTTCAACATACACACTATTGAGATTTAATGATGCATTATTGAGATCTTTCAATTGCTGAATTGATATATTCGAGAGAAGACCACCATCTGCACGCAGTGCATTGGTCACATTGATATTTTCAAATGTATCCCCAATTTCAAAATCAAATTGAACATTTGAGAGAAGTCCCCCATCACCGTAAAATGTCCGAGCATGAATATTCCCATCAACTTTCAGATCCTTATTCACATTGAGGTGTTTGTCCTTTTCCGAAAACTTTAGTTCGACATCACCACCACTTCGACGCATAATGATGCCCACATCTTCACTATTTTTTGTATTACCCTTTGCAATCTCAAAAATTGGATTATCCACATAGTAACTATGAATCGTATTTGAATTCACAACATCGAGATTTTCCACTTCCAGTGAAGAAATCTTCAATTTTTGACCACCGACATCGATTATTTCTTTAGTTGTACAATCATATGCGAGAAGGTTGGACGCATGTCCATACCTAATTGGTGTCACATAAAATCCACTGTGTTCGATGTTGTCAATATTTGCATTCGAAGCATTAAGTACTATTGAATTATGTGGTTGATCACACTCTGTAAAACGACCAAGACGCACCTTGTGCGTGGGTTGGGTTACACCAGTAGTTTTAACCATTTATATATTCCCTGATTTTAATTTGCATACACTAAACCCGCCATACCATTTTCTATCCTGAGAATGTTGTAGTTTACGGCGTAAATTGTATCATTTAATATTTGACTTTCACTATGTATTTTAGCGTTTTCAATTCGACTAAAGTTGAGAGATCCAGTTGGTTGGTGAAGGCTTGTTGTGATACAGAATGGATGCATGAATATATCGGGTGAAGTCACATAGTTTGTGTGATAGTAGTGCGAAACATCCATAAAATGTGGTCTCGCCCATTTGTAATTTGAAAGATCAACTCCATTTATACTCAATTTAATTCGATTTGATGTGGACGTCAAAGGACTTGTTCCACTATTGTTTGAACTTACAATGAACTTTACTGGGTGATTAAAGTTGAGACTTTGAATGTGATCCCCGGAACCAATATTCTTTTGCACTTGGTAAATCAACATATCATGACTACGCGACGCAATATTACCACGCTCTTCATTATCAAGATAATAATAGTTCGAATGACATTCCCAGTTATAGTTTGCAGCACTTGATCCCCATCGTACTCTCAATTCAACATCGTGATATTGAAGTGCTGTGAGTGGTATCGCGGATTGCGCACCCTCGCAAAAGAAAAATCGAAGTGGGTAGAAGTAGGAGCTTGCGGTACTACCACCTGGGTGTGGCCCATTTGAGCATTTACTGAGATTTTGGGCAAGAAGATCAACCGCAATGTTTTCACAAAATGTAGAATCTTGTTCATCGATCACCTGACCACCAATCACAAGTTGAACACTTTCAATGAGACTTTCCCAGTTTGTAGTGTCCATGGCTTGACCACCGTTATCAATCGTAAAGTATGTGTATCCCAAAAGATCACCACTTCGTTCTATACGAATTGTCGATAGAGAGTTATTTTTCACATGTCCATGTATAATTTGCTTCTCAATGGATTGCGAAAAATTAGAGTGTCTCTTAAATGTCGAATTGAAGAATGATATCTCCGGACTTCCAACAATGTATTCATCCTGAGCACCGATACATACAAGTTGAACAATACCCGCAGACATTGTATACTACTTTAATACGAGAAAATTACAAGTTTGGTTTTCTACACACGAATCGAATAACTAAAAAGTTGTGACCCACGACGTCGGGGTTCTTAATCGTAGCACCACTTTGGTCCCGGATTGTCACTCTAAATCTATCAATGCTGCGAATTGGGTCAATGTATTGTGTCACAATGGGATAGTCATTCTTGAAACTAATAAGTTCCGTGTCCGCTGTAACAAGACTCGCGAACGAGTTGCGAAGAACTGTCATCGTCGGCTGACCACCAAGTGTATTTGAGGCACGGTCGTTGAAGTTGGTGTCAAGTTCGTCAATGGAAATGTAACAGTGTTCGGTGGAAATATTAGAATGAATGTGAGCCGCGAGAAGTCTGGCCTGAACAACATTGCGAATAGGTTGTTCAAGATAACACGTAAATGTATTGGCACTGGATTGGCCAATTGAATCTATGGTAATTGTATGGTACTCATAGTTGAGATCCGGGATACTCTCGGTTAATGAAGTGATCAAAGCCATTTAGTATTAGCTTAGATTAAAGATCCGCCAATTCCATCCTCGATCCCATACCCAGCTTGGTCATCGACAAGTTTTTGAGCACCACAAATACCACCTGGAGTCAAAGACTTGCTGTATGGTGATTCCCCACCAGCTGTTCCAGCGGTACACTCAATCTTGTGTTCAAGGTTGAAGAGGGATTCTTCACTGATCGCCTTAATGGCGATTGGTCTGGGTTGGTAGGTACTTCTCGTGGCAGTGAGTGCGACGATAATCGCCAACAAAACAAAGATGGATGTGATCGCATTGCGGTTGGCCTTGTTGAACGTAAACATTTATACTATGTGTACATATTTTTTCTAAAGTGCGTTAAAGGTAATTTAATAGTTTCCCTATAGAGAGTAGATGGACGAAGAAATCGTACTCGACAGAGGAAGTACACATGTCATGAAACTTGACGCTGACGAACAAGCTCTGATGGATGAAATTGAAATATCAATTCCACGTTCTCAGCCTGTGAAACGAAATAATCCTGAAAGTTACAAACAGCGACCCCAGCAACAACAGCAACACCAAGAGGCGATGGATGCGTTTGTAAATCCAAACAAACAATCAGCCCCAGCACAACCCCGCATGGATGAAGAGATTGATTACGGTGAAGACGAACCAATGTTCTTTGACGACGACGAATCCCCTGGTGGACAGGAGGAACAACCCTCAAAGGGGTACAATTCAATTGACGAGGAAAAGAGTGATCTCTTGAATAAACTTGGACGCCTTGAGAAGAAAGGCTTTGCAGTGAATAAGCGCCTTACGGCATATTCAAGTGTAGACGAACTCCGTACAGAAGTTAAGCGTATCACATATAGTATAGACGTCGAACAATCAATTCGATTTTCGAGACGTATGTTGGTTGCGTGTGTGACGGGTCTTGAGTTCTTAAACAAAAGGTACAACCCATTTGAAATTCAACTCGAGGGATGGTCGGAGAGTGTGATGGAAAATGTGGATGACTATGATACAGTGTTCGAAGAACTCTACGTGAAGTATAGATCCAAGGTCACCGTTGCCCCAGAAATCCGCCTCATCATGATGCTTGGTGGATCTGCGATGATGTTCCACTTGACAAATAGCATGTTCAAGTCGGCACTACCAAATATGAATGATGTCATTAAGCAAAACCCAGATCTTGTTAAAAATATGATGGCCGCTGTTCAGAACACAACGAGAGCACCTGAACAGGCAGCCCCCGTTGGTGGTACAGGCAATTATGAAATGCGAGGCCCAGGTTTAGATATTTCCAGTCTTATGGGTGGCATTATGATGCCACCCCCGCCCCCAATGAATACGTCACCTATCGCGAATCGTTCAGAGCCAGACTTGGACGACGATGATATGTCGGACATCGTATCTATATCAGGAGAATCAACAGGGGGGGAGGTGAAAGAAGTAAATGTAGATGCATCCAAACCCAAGAAGACCCGGCGAAAGAAGAAGACAGAAATTAATCTCTAGATACAGTATAAATGATAGGTTACTGTCCCCTGGAGGAAGAACCTCCTGTGCGACAACCACAGGTGGCTGTCGCTAAACAGCCCGAACCCAGGATGGGTTTCGAAGAAACCGAATGTAATTACATCGTGATGGCATTCATCGCGGGTGTTCTTATTTTAGCCATAACTGATTCCATGCAAAAGTAAAAAGTGTATCTTTTTTACCTCGTTTGATTTATGAAACTTGGTAAAAAAGTTTGTATTTATGTGTACCACTGTCTAATAAACGACATTAGACCAACTTCGCAGACACGAGCGCCGCCTTGTAGTTGACGTGATCCACGAGGGTATATACGGGCTCGGTTTCACCCGTCTCTTCCCAGACGATTTGACCGTTTTCATCGAGGACATCGACAAGTTCTTGGCGAATCTCAGTTTCGTCGTATGCACCTTCTTCTAACTCCACGGGGCTCTCTACAATGTCCACTCTGTAGTAGACAGTCTTTTGTGTATCGGTGTAATCGGCTTGTTCTTCGGGTGTCAATGCGTTGTACGCGTCAACAGACACGTCGGTATAGGTCACCACACTTCCGCCACTAACCGTCTCGTACTTTCGCTTGCTCACTTCGTTCCCATCGGCGTCGAAATACACAGTATCGCGACCCTTCTCGTGAATCTTTCGATACACGGTTTCGATTTTCTTCGTCTTGCGTCGTTCGCACAAGTTTTGTTCGTATTCATATAAATCGGCGATGACTTCAGTCTTTTGAATGTAGTACACCACATTCGAGATTTCTCGTTTTGGCACATGAATGGGCCTTCGCACGGGCTCTGTGAAATCACAGTCTTGGGTAACCTTGGCGACTGTATAGTTCATAAGAGCGCCGTCACCCTGTTTTTGTGTATACCCGGGAGCCACATTGGACGTGGTCACGAGATCGCCAGACTCGAGGGGTCCACCGACGTCTGTGACCCAGATTTGAGTATCACCCTTGGTGTCCACGAGCGTATCGTAATCGTTGGTATCAGTCGTTTTGTTAGACACGACCCCATACCATTTCTTGTCCATATAGACATTCGAGAGGGCGACGATGGGTGTCGCGGTCGTCTTGTGGGCGTTCGCGTTCGCACTCACGACGCAACCCACGATATTTTGACCCCACGCGTTCGAGACGGTGGTCTTGGACCTCGGAAGTTCCGCGACGATTTCTTGGATGGACTTGATCGTGTACGGAATGAGTTGATCGTATTGAACTTGTGCTGGATCACTCCCCCACGCGGAATAGTCGGGATCTTGTTGAATATCACCTGGAACTGGTTGGGGTGGCTTCTCGGGTGTCGGATCGGCGTACGCCCCCAAATGGACTGTGTGTCTCAATTCTGGGGCGTCGTACCACACGTCTTGTGCCATCAAACCAGACTCGTAATGTGAAATGTCTGGTTCATCCAATTTGAACTTCTTGAAGTAACTCTGGGGGGACAGTTTCATGAGCGTCGTGGTCGCGTCCTTGATGCGAACCTCCTTGACCTTCAAACGATCGTCTGAGGAGGAGTATGAAATCTCACCACTCGAGGTATCGTAATACATCGCCGTACCAGTCTGGCTGCGCAGGGGTTTCACGAAGAAGGCGGAGTCGGCGTTTGTGTTCAAGAAGAAACCAGAGGCGTTGAGGGCGATTGAATTGATGTGTTGATTGGCCCAACCCGTCCAAGCCCCCACAGCGACGGCGTAGGTGCCTTGATTGCTCTTCCCCGCTTGGGACCCCACAGCGACGGCTCGAGTCCCTTGGGTGGATTGCCCAGAGTTAGAACCAATAGCCACGGCTTCGCTGCCTTGATTGGAGATACCCGCGTAGTACCCCACAGCGACGGATTGAGAGCCTTGATTGTACCGAGCCGTATTGTACCCCACAGCGACGGCGCGCTCGCCTTGAGAGGTCTGACCCGCAAACGCTCCCACAGCGATGGCGAAGGGGCTTTGAATGATTTCACCCGCCTCGAACCCCACACCGACGGCGCGAGAGCCTTGACGATTGTAACCCGCGTAGGTCCCCACGGCGGTGGCGTCGGCGCCTTGAGAGGTCCTACCCGCACGGTACCCCAAAGCCGTGGCGGAGTCGCCTTGAGAGGACTGACCCGTTACGACCCCCACAGCGACGGCGCGAGAGCCTTGATTGTACTGACCCGCGTGGTTCCCCACGGCGGTGGCGTAGATGCGTTGAGAGTTCTGACCCGCACCGGACCCCACAGCTGTGGCTTGCTGACCTTGATTGTTGCTACCCGCGTTGATCCCCACGGCGACGCCTTGGATCCCCTGATTGGACCGACCTGCACTGCTCCCCACAGCGACGGTGTTGTCGCGTTGAGAGTTCTGACCCGCTTGGTAGCCCATAGCCACCGAAAATGAATTCTGCCCCAATTCACCGGATTGAAAGCCAATAGCCACGGATTGAGATCCTTGGCTCACACGCCCAGATTCATGTCCAATAGCCACGGATTGAGATCCTTGGGTGGATTGTCCAGATTGATAACCCATAGCCACCGAAAATGAATTCTGCCCCAATTCACCGGATTGAAAGCCAATAGCCACGGATTGAGATCCTTGGGTGGACTGACCCGCTTGGTAGCCCATAGCCACAGATTGATCCCCTTGGTCAATTTGACCGGATTGGTAGCCCATAGCCACAGATTGAGAACCCTGATATGATTGACCCGCACTGTCACCCATAGCCACAGATTGAGTCCCTTGATAAGACTGTCCAGTGTTAGAACCAATAGCCACCGAGATGGCATTTTGGTACAGTTCACCCGCTACATAACCGATAGCGACCGATCCAGACCCTTGGTAGCTCTGCCCAGCATTGTAACCGAGAGCCACAGATTGAGAACCCTGATATGATTGACCCGCACTGTCACCCATAGCCACAGATTGACCCCCTTGGTAGGACTCTCCCGCATCGAAGCCAATAGCTATGGATTGAGTATTCTGATAGGACCGCCCAGCAGAAGTTCCAATAGCCACTGAGAATCCACGTTGGGCCACTTCACCCGATAGATAGCCAATAGCTACGGAACCAGTTGATTGTCCGGATTGTCCCGCATTGAAGCCAATAGCCACGGATTGAGTATTCTGACCAAATTGAGCGGATCGAAACCCCATAGCCACACATTGAGTAGACTGATTTCTTTCACCGGCCTCATAACCTATCGATACCGATGAAGACCCCTGAATAAACCGACCACATCGATAACCCATGGCAATGGAGAGGGCATTTTGTCCAGTTTGACCCGCCTCGTAACCAATAGCCACAGTTTGTGGTTGTTGATAAAGTTGACCTGCTTGGTATCCCACACTCACGGAATTAGACCCTTGAAAATACAGGCCACAATTATAACCCATAGCTACGGATTGAGATGCTTGCATAAATGTTCCACATCCATAGCCAATGGTCACAGATCTGACATTCTGGGAATATCGCCCAGCTTGAAACCCAATAGCCACAGTTTGGGTATTTTGATTTATCTCACCCGCGTTATCACCTATTGCTACGGATTGTGTCCCCTGGTAAGACTGTCCAGCATTCGAACCGATAGCCACAGATTGGGCATTTTGTGATAATTCACCCGCCACGTAACCAATAGCCACAGATTCAGACCCTTGGTAGGACCGACCTGCTCGGTAGCCCATAGCCACGGATTGGGTGTTTTGTCCCGACTCACCCGCGTTGTCACCCACAGCCACAGATTGAGTTGCTTGGTAGGACTGTCCAGCGTTAGAACCAATAGCCACGGAGAGGGCATTTTGGGACAGTTGACCCGCCACATAACCAATCGCCACGGATTCAGACCCTTGGGACGTCTTACCAGATTCAAAACCCATAGCTACTGATTTTGTACTTTGATTTGTAAAACCCGATTGATAACCCACAGCCACTGATTGAGTTCCCTGGGTTGTTTCACCAGATCTAAAACCCACAGCTACCGACTGAGTTCCCTGGTTGGTCTGACCAGATTCACGACCGATGGCTACTGCACTGGCTCCCTGGGTTGTCTGTCCAGCCTGGTATCCGATGGCTACCGAATTAGTTTGTTGGTTTGTTTCTCCAGACCTAAAACCAACCGCGACTGAATTATCTTTCTGAGTTGTTTGTCCAGCTTCAAGACCAATAGCTACTGCATTGGATCCCTGTGTTGTCTCACCAGCTCGAACACCCACGGCAACTGCGTTATTTTTTTGATTTGTCTCTCCAGCTTCTAGACCTATAGCCACTGCACTTATACCCTGACTCGTCTTACCAGCTTGATAACCCACAGCCACGGATTGTGACTTTTGACCACTTTGACCCGCATTGTCACCCACAGCCACAGATTGACCTCCCTGGTAGGACTGCCCAGCGTTAGAACCAATAGCCACCGAGAGGGCATTTTGGGACAGTTCACCTGCCACGTAACCAATAGCCACAGATTCAGACCCTTGGTAGGACTGACCCGCTTGGTAGCCCATAGCCACCGAAAACGAATTCTGCCCCAATTCAGCAGATGTGTCACCAATGGCCACAGATTGAGACCCTTGACTCACCCGTCCAGATTCATGTCCAATAGCCACGGATTGAGATCCTTGGGTGGATTGTCCAGATTGAAAGCCCACAGCCACGGATTGCTCCCCTTGGCCAACCTGACCAGATTGGTAGCCCACAGCCACGGATTGGGTATTCTGCCCTTTTTCACCCGCGTTGTCGCCCACAGCCACGGATTGAGTTCCCTGGTAGGACTGTCCGGAGTTAGAACCAATAGCCACCGAGAGGGCATTTTGGGACAGTTCACCCGCAACATAGCCAATAGCCACGGATTCAGACCCTTGGGACGTCTTACCAGATTCAAAACCCATAGCTACTGATTTTGTACTTTGATTTGTAAAACCCGATTGATAACCCACAGCCACCGATTGAGTTCCTTGGGTTGTTTCACCAGATCTAAAACCCACAGCTACCGACTGAGTTCCCTGGTTGGTCTGGCCAGATTCAAGACCGATAGCCACTGCGCTGGCTCCCTGGGTTGTCTGTCCAGCCTGGTATCCAATAGCTACCGAATTAGTTTGTTGGCTTGTTTCTCCACACTTAAAACCAACCGCGACTGAGTTACTTTTCTGATTTGTTTGTCCAGCTTCAAGACCGATGGCTACTGAACTGGCTCCCTGTGTTGTCTCACCAGCTCGAACACCCACGGCAACTGCGTTATTTTGTTGATTTGTCTCTCCAGCTTCTAGACCTATAGCCACTGCACTTGTACCCTGACTTGTCCTACCAGCTTGATAACCCACAGCAACTGATTGTGACTTTTGAGCTATTTGTCCCGCGTTGTCACCCACAGCCACGGATCGACTTCCCTGGTAGGACTGCCCAGCGTTAGAACCAATAGCCACGGAGAGGGCGTTTTGGGACAGTTCGCCCGCTACATAACCAATAGCCACGGATTCAGACCCTTGGTAGGACTGACCCGCTTGGTAGCCCATAGCCACCGAAAATGAATTCTGCCCCAATTCACCAGACGTGTCACCAATGGCCACGGATTGCGATCCTTGGCTCACACGCCCAGATTCATGTCCAATAGCCACGGATTGAGATCCTTGGGTGGATTGTCCAGATTGAAAGCCCACAGCCACGGATTGCTCCCCTTGGCCAACCTGACCAGATTGGTAGCCCACAGCCACGGATTGGGTATTCTGCCCTTTTTCACCCGCGTTGTCGCCCACAGCCACGGATTGAGTTCCCTGGTAGGACTGTCCGGAGTTAGAACCAATAGCCACAGAGAGGGCATTTTGGGACAGTTCACCCGCTACATAACCAATCGCCACAGATTCAGACCCTTGGGACGTCTTACCAGATTCAAAACCCATAGCTACTGATTTTGTACTTTGATTTGTAAAACCCGATTGATAACCCACAGCCACTGATTGAGTTCCTTGGGTTGTTTCACCAGATCTAAAACCCACAGCTACCGACTGAGTTCCCTGGTTGGTCTGACCAGATTCAAAACCCATAGCTACTGCATTGGATCCCTGTGTTGTCTCACCAGCTCGAACACCCACGGCAACTGCGTTATTTTTTTGATTTGTCTCTCCAGCTTCTAGACCTATAGCCACTGCACTTGTACCCTGACTTGTCCTACCAGCTTGATAACCCACAGCAACTGATTGTGACTTTTGAGCCTTTTCACCCGCGTTGTCACCGATAGCCACAGATTGAGTCCCTTGGTAGGACTGCCCGGAGTTAGAACCAATAGCCACAGAGAGTGCATTTTGGGACAGTTCACCCGCTACATAACCAATAGCCACGGATTCAGACCCCTGTCTGGATCGCCCTGCGTTGTTACCTACAGCCACAGATTGCTTGCTCTGCCCAATCTGACCAGATTGGTACCCCATAGCCACGGATTGGGTATTTTGACCATTTTGACCCGCGTTGTCACCCACAGCCACGGATTGACTTCCCTGGTAGGACTGTCCAGCGTTAGAACCAATAGCCACCGAGAGGGCATTTTGGGACAGTTCACCCGCTACGTAGCCAATAGCCACGGATTCAGACCCTTGTCTGGATCGCCCCGCGTTGTTACCTACAGCTACGGATTGCCTACTCTGACCACTTTGACCAGATTGGTAGCCCATAGCCACGGATTGGGTATTCTGTCCCTTTTCACCCGCGTTGTCACCGATAGCCACAGATTGAGTCCCTTGGTAGGACTGCCCGGAGTTAGAACCAATAGCCACCGAGAGGGCATTTTGGGACAGTTCACCTGCCACATAACCAATCGCCACGGATTCAGACCCTTGGTAGGACCGACCCGCTTGGTAGCCTACAGCCACGGATTGCTTGTTCTGACCACTTTGCCCAGATTGGTAGCCCATAGCCACAGATTGGGTATTCTGCCCCTTTTCACCCGCATTGTCACCCACAGCCACGGATTGAGTTCCCTGGTAGGACTGCCCGGAGTTAGAACCAATAGCCACCGAGAGGGCATTTTGGGACAATTCACCTGCTACGTAGCCAATAGCCACGGATTCAGACCCTTGGTAGGACTGACCTGCTTGGTAGCCCATAGCCACCGAAAACGAATTCTGCCCCAATTCACCAGATGTGTCACCAATGGCCACAGATTGAGACCCTTGACTCACGCGCCCGGATTCATGTCCAATCGCCACGGATTGAGATCCTTGGGTGGATTGTCCAGATTGAAAGCCCACAGCCACGGATTGCTCCCCTTGGCCAACCTGCCCAGATTGGTAGCCCATAGCCACAGATTGGGTATTCTGCCCCTTTTCACCCGCATTGTCACCCACAGCCACGGATTGAGTTCCCTGGTAGGACTGCCCGGAGTTAGAACCAATAGCCACCGAGAGGGCATTTTGGGACAATTCACCTGCTACGTAGCCAATAGCCACGGATTCAGACCCTTGGTAGGACTGACCTGCTTGGTAGCCCATAGCCACCGAAAACGAATTCTGCCCCAATTCACCAGATGTGTCACCAATGGCCACAGATTGAGACCCTTGACTCACGCGCCCGGATTCATGTCCAATCGCCACGGATTGAGATCCTTGGGTGGATTGTCCAGATTGAAAGCCCACAGCCACGGATTGCTCCCCTTGGCCAACCTGCCCAGATTGGTAGCCCATAGCCACAGATTGGGTATTCTGCCCCTTTTCACCCGCATTGTCACCCACAGCCACGGATTGAGTTCCCTGGTAGGACTGCCCGGAGTTAGAACCAATAGCCACCGAGAGGGCATTTTGGGACAATTCACCTGCCACGTAACCAATAGCCACGGATTCAGACCCTTGGTAGGACTGACCCGCTTGGTAGCCCATAGCCACCGAAAACGAATTCTGCCCCAATTCACCAGATATGTGACCAATGGCCACGGATTGAGATCCTTGAGTGGATTGACCGGAATGGTAACCGATCGCGACCGACTGCTTACCCTGCCCAATTTGACCAGATTCATAACCCACCGCTACAGATTGGGTATTTTGTGAAGACTGTCCCGCGTTAAGACCAATGGCCACTGAATATGGATATTGTGAGGTCATACCAGATTGGTGGCCCAATGCAACCGATTGTTCACCTTGTGACGTCTGCCCAGCTCTAAAACCAATTGCAACCGATTGGATATTTTGCGCGGTTTGTCCAGATTCGTAACCCACCGCAACAGACTTTGACCCTTGGTTTGATTGACCAGCTTGATAACCGACGGCAATAGCTTGTGATTTTTGACCGGATTGCCCCGATTGATATCCAATGGACACAGTCTTTGCATTTTGATTTATCTCACCCGCGTTATCACCTATTGCTATGGATTGTGTCCCTTGATACGACTGTCCAGCATTCGAGCCGATAGCCACAGATTGGGCGTTTTGTGATAACTCACCCGCTACGTAGCCCATCGCTACCGATTCAGATCCTTGATAGGATCGCCCCGCGTGGTAACCTAATGCCACCGACTGAGCTTCCTGCACGATTTGACCAGATTGATATCCCATCGCCACAGATTGTGTATTCTGGCGTATCTCACCCGCGTTATCACCAATGGCCACAGATTGGGTCGCTTGATATGATTGCCCGGCATTGGAACCAATAGCCACGGAGAGGGCGTTTTGTGACAATTCACCAGCCACATACCCCAACGCGACAGATTCGGATCCTTGATAGGATCGTCCCGCGTTGTATCCGATAGCCACTGAAAACGCATTCTGTCCCAATTCACCGGATGTATCACCAATTGCAATCGATTGTGAACCTTGAGATTCTCGCCCAGATTCGTGACCTACGGCTACAGATTGGATCCCTTGACTGGTTTGACCAGATTGATAACCAACCGCTACAGATTGAGTACCTTGGGAGGTTTTTCCAGCTTGATAGCCAACGGCAACAGATTGTGTATTCTGATGTATCTCACCGGCGTTATCGCCGAGGGCTACAGATTGAGTCCCTTGATAGGATTGTCCAGCATTAGAGCCAATAGCCACGGACAAGGCATTCTGTGATAATTGTCCCGCCGCGTAACCCATGGCTATAGATTCAGACCCCTGACTGGTTTGACCCGCGTTGTAACCAATTGATACGGATTGTATTCCTTGTGATGTTTGACCAGATTGAAAACCAAGCGCGGTTGATGTATCCCCTTGTCCCGTTTGTCCAGATTTATAACCAACCGCGGTAGATTGATCCCCTTGATTTAGCTGTCCAGCTTGATACCCGATCGCAGTGGATTGATCCCCTTGGTTTGACTGTCCAGCTTGATAACCAAATGCCAAAGTCTCATCACCTTGATTAATTTCAGCGGTACCAAAACCCAAAACAATACTATTATTACCTTGACCAACGCGACCACATTGATACCCTATCGCGATTGATTGCGAACCTTGACCAATCTGCCCAGCTTGATATCCAAGGGCGATACTTTGCGCATTCTGACCAATTTGACCAGATTCGAAGCCGACGGCGACTGCTTGCGAACCTTGTATCGATTGTCCTGATCTATATCCGATAGCTACAGACTGCACATTTTGATTAACTTCACCACATTCTTGACCAACCGCCACAGATTGGGATCCTTGTTTTTCTCTACCCGCGTGATACCCAACCGCAACAGACTTTTCACCTTGATTGGTGAAACCAGATTCTGAACCGAGCGCGATCGCATTTACACCCTGTGACGTTTTACCTGCATCTTTACCAATTGTAATCTCATCAAAGTTATAATTTATAGATGTAGGTGGAGTTGTTGTTGTAGCCTGAGTATCATCTTCGTTGAGCTCAGCCAAAAATACATGTGTGAATCGACCCGCGTTTCCTACGAAAGGCATTACTACTATTAGTTGGCGAATAAAATACCGCCCAAACCATTTCGTATTCTAAGAACATTATAGTTAACAGCGTATGCAGTAAGTTCGGTATCACTCGTACGATTTATTCCTTTTACAATATCTCTTATGACAATTTTTGCGTTATCTAATCTACTAAAATTACAGGTACCCGTGGGTTTATACTCCGATGCATTCTTACAAAAGTGGAATGCATAATATCGTGTATATTGGGGGCAGTTGGATGTATCAACAAAGTTTACTAAACCATATTTGGAATTGACATAACTTTGTACAAGATGAAAGTACAACGGAGACATATTTTCTAATATTGATGTACCGTTCAGATATATATCCGCAGTACTAAATGATAATTTGTCTTCTTCAATCAAACCACCCTTTGCTTGGTAGCCAAAAAATAAACTCTTCACTGGATGATTAAAGGATGAAATATCAAAAGTTGTTCTAGGATTCTCTATAGGACTTTTAGTGGATTGGACTTGAGTGATGATCAAATCGGTTGGAGTATTTGTAAACTTAATTCTTTCATCCGAATCCAAGAAGATATAATTCCCGTAACACTTTATGTCGGATGCACTCTGGTTTGCAAAATTTACCCGTATTTCAACTTCTTGAAATTGAAGTGCCACGAGGGGTAAGAACATATCGTGATCACAGAAGAAGAAATGCATTGGAAAAAATCGAGTAGAAGACTGAGACGTTTTGTTAAAGATTTCTTGAGCCTTCACAAAGTTCTCCGCGTGATAATTCTGCCATATATCAGCAACGAAATCAAATGTGTGTGAATCAATTTTAACACCACCAATATAAAGATCAAAGACAGCACCGTCAAATTTAGTGATTAAATCCGTACCTTCAAACCACACTGAGTTTATAAGATCACCCCATGTGGGTATAATGATGGAATTGTCCGTCGCTGTGATCGTTTTTATAAGTCTTGGTGCTTGTGCAAAATTGGTGTGTCTCTTGTATTTCATACTGAAGAGCGACATACCTTCGTCACTTGTTAAATAAACGTCTTGAGTACCTTTAGAAACAAGTTGTACTAATGCACCAGACATTTATTTATTGTTCAGATTATAAAAATAGACACTTTCCCTGAGGGAAGTCTGGTTTTTCTTCGGTGTCCGCCTTCCCGTGTATCTTGAAACCACCTTGGCGATACACCTTCATTCTCTTGTAGTACATAGCTGTAAAGATAGACCAGGGGTCGTGGACATCATAGATGTGGGGATTGTTCTTTTTTCCCTTGGTCTCTCGCATAATACGACCAATACTCTGTACAATATCGGACTTTGGAGACGCCAGAATAACTGTATCCAGAGTTGGTATATCCAGACCCTCGTGGGCTTGACTAAACGTCGCAAATATGATTTTCTTTTGGGAAGACGCCTGGAGATCCACCTCCTTCATACCACCCATATAGAGGCCCGAGTTCTTTGGAAAACACTGGTGAAGCATCTCACAATGCCATCTCCGGTCACTGAGTACGAGGAGTTGTCGTGTCCCTGCGGACGCTTTTTTAACCAGTTCCACGAGCATTTGGTTTCTCTTCCTGTCCTCGACAACCTCTGTGACCATATTGGGCATTGACAACTTCCCATTTCGTGTACATGGTGGGGCATTTCTATAGTTTTGGGACTCGTATACGATTGGAAACACCTCCACCTGTTCTTGGTTCTTTCTCTCCACCGCAAAAAATGTTGGACCCATAAACCAATGCAACACCTTTGTGAGACCATCCTTTCGCTCGGGGGTTGCTGAGAGACCAAAGATATGCTTGGGACACATCTTGAAGAGAGACTGGGAGAACACTTTTGCACAAATGTGGTGTGCCTCGTCGACAATGAGTGTACCTATCGAGTCGAAATCGCTGAATGAATATTCCTTGAGGGAGAGGGATTGGAGCATCGCAATAACAAAGTCACACTCTACCTCTTTCTTGTTCTGTTGAACAACTCCAATTGTGGCACCTGGACAAAATTGTTGAATACGTTCCTTCCACTGATCAGCCAAGAACTGCTTGTGGACAACAATCATTGTACGGTACCCCAACTTACACGCTATCGCCAAGGATACGGTGGTCTTGCCATACCCGCATGGGAGTGAGAGAACTCCATGACCCGCTGTAAGAGCAGCGGCAAGAGCCTCGTTTTGATGAGTTGTATCTCTGAGGGTGCCGACGAACTTGACACCTGTTCGGATGGGTTCAGGGCGTCTATCCTGCTTGGGTTCCCCAAGTTTAGCAACTCCATAGAATCTTGGAACACAGACTCCATTCTTAGTTGCTCTAAAAACTTTAAAAGGCGGTGGGGGAAATCCATAGTCTCCGTTGACGATAGGTCTTACTGTAAGTTCTTTTTTAATCTCCTGAAGCGGACCTTCCGTCACGAGATACCCCGTTCGGGTCAACATATACTATATTAAAGGATTCAAACTTTATATGACTATAATGCCATCCCTTAAGGTTGAAGATAATATTAAGAAAATTGAACAAGCGATTGAAGAGTTGACTCAAGAGGTCTTCCGCCTTCAAGGATCCCTCCGTGTCTTCAAGGGTTTCAAGGAAGCTGGCTTGACCGATGTTGATATCCCAGAACAACCTCAAGATCCAGATGTTGCAACCGAAGAAAGCACCCAAGAATAACCACTGTATTCGCCAACATTCCAAACACCCTTGAACTCGACTACGACTTCAACTTCATCATCTTTTATAAGAGACTGCACAGGTTGTCCACGGACTTCACACATCACTCTCCTATAACGGAATGGAACCTTCACTGTAAGAACTCGACCATCGAGTGGATTATCAACTCGCTTATGTTGCACGAGACGTGCCTTGTTTATATGCATTCTATCTACGATCTGGGCACACTTTTCAGGAATGACCAAACGAATATACTTTTTGTCGTTGTGGTCATACATGGGTGTATGGACTTGGGCTAGAAACTTCATTGATTTCTATTTATATACATTAAAATTAAAACTATAAGCACTGTAATCAAAATAGCTAACATATGTGTTAGAAGACGTGGTCTAAGAGGTTCCCGTGTGCCGAGTAATATACGACTTAAGGATCTTGAAACTTCAATCGCGGCTTCGATGCTTGAATATGGTGTATGTCGTGGAGACATCATACCACACATAGCCACGTGTGGACATTCACCAATGAATGGGAGTTGTCCGTGAAGACTAAGAACCCCCGAGGATTGTGAGAATTGCCATTTTTCACCATCCCACACCGCACCCCACCCAATTCGTATACTTTGTGGAGATGGGAGATTGAGTTGTTTGACTACTTGTTCTTTTATAGTATCCGGATTCGATTTCAAAATTTCATCGGTCAAATCGCATATCACACATGATACTGTTTTTCCATCTGAAAGAACAACGGGTTGGAGGTTCCAAGGAGTTGACGCGGCGATTTCAAGGTCATCACCAAGCTTTTGTGTTTCATCAAAGTCTAAAAGAACGTTTATACACCCGTATGTACTCGCACGCACCTTTTTATCAGCATCTGGTCCCCAGTTATTACCCAAAAACTTTAGGGCTGGACTATTATCAATACATAGAACTAAAAATCCATCATTGATTACAGTTTTATCTGAAAATGTTGCGACAAAATCATTTTCGAGATATTCAACATTATCAAGTTCTGTATTGAACACAAAGTTGATCCCAGATTTTAAAAGTTTATCATACATTAAATCACACATAACTTTACCTGAAACTTTTTGAGTACATTGTTTTGAGAGTGCAACATGGTCAAAACTTTTTACAAACTCATATGCGGACATGACGTTCCAAGGTACACCATCCATGATGAGTGGAAGATGTTCAAGAATAGCTTGTCCACCTGGGGTCAATTCACCAAGAGCTTCTTTGAGTGACACACTCTTGTACTTGTCAGGTTGCGTGAGTACACGCGTCGCGAGAGATGCGAGGGCTCCATAATCTTTGAGTTTGAGGGATCGAAGCATAAAACTATAGAGATCCTTTTCTGTGGGTTCAAAAATATCATCCCATTGGATGCCCATTTCTTCGAAAAGGCTTTTGGTATTCACGAAAGCACGATCAAATACGATTCGGTGTGCGTGGAGATCTCGTGTATTCACACCCGGTTCCCACCACGATCCACCTGCAGATGGCTTTCTATCATATATTGTAATGTCGTGATCACCTGCGCGGAGTATCTCCCATGCGAGAGACATCCCCGATGGTCCAGCACCAACAATATGAATCTTCATTCTACTAGTAGACTATATAATTTTTAGATTAATCCAGTTTCCCTGCGTTCTTCTGGAGTCTTGATGGCATACATGGCACCAATGAAGATTGTAGTTGATATGAGGGCATACTCAATATCTTGTGTCGCACTGAACGCGATTAACATGAGTGAAATGAAGCGGAACGTCTTACTGTTGAAGAGAGTCTTGAGGTTCTTTGGAATCTTGATTGCGTTACCAGAGAAGAGACCTTGGTACAATATGATGAGGGTGAAGAGGATTGGTTGCGCTTTGATGACAGCTTCAGTTGATTGGCTGAATGGTCCAAGGAAGTTTGAGAGCTTTGGCATTTATTGTAACCTAAGATATTAAAAAATAAAAGATTTTTATATAGTAGGATGCTATGCGTCGCGAGTCACAGACCCACTCGGGTGGTATCAAACCAAAAGGTGAAGACCTGGAAGTTTGCAGCCAAATTTCTATGGAAGAACACATTTGTACAAAACAAATCTGAGCTTGGCGAATGGACGAGGGACCAACTTCTCGAACTTGGACCCACGTTTGTAAAATTAGGACAGATTGCCTCTACGAGAGCTGATCTCTATCCACCCGAGTTTACAAAACAACTGGAATCCTTGCAGGATAATGTACCACCAGTCGATATACAGGGTATTGTAAACTTAGACCACTTTGAGGCATTTGACGAGACCCCATTCAAGTCTGCGAGTATTGGACAAGTACACAAAGCGACTCTAAAGAATGGGAAACAGGTCATCGTCAAAGTCAAGAGACCAAACATATATGATATCATGAAGACAGATACAGATAATATCCGGGACATCGTTCGCTTCTTGGAGAAGGTTGGGGTGGACACCGGGAATAGTTCGGAGTTTGTACTAAATGAATCCATAGAGTACCTGTTGGGTGAAGCTGACTATCATCGAGAAATGGATAACGCCATTCGATTCAGAAAGAATATGAAAGATATCAAATGGATTAAAGTTCCCAAAGTGTACACTGAATTTTCAAATGATGATATGATTGTCATGGAGTATGTGGAATCTGAAAAACTTACAGAATTGACCAATCCCAATGTAAATAAGAAGAAGATTTGTGAGGCGCTCATCAATTCCTATGTGATTCAAACGATGGACAAGGGATTTTTCCACGGTGACCCACACCCAGGTAATTTGGGATTTTCCGCCAAGGGTAAGTTGGTATTCTATGACTTTGGTCTCATCATAGATTTATCGAATGAACTTCGTGATGGGTTCAAGAAGATATTTGGGTGTATCATAGACAAGGACACCAAGGGTATTGTAGAAATCCTCATTGCCCTCAAAGTTATTGTACCATCAACTTCCGATGTATCCGATATCGAACTTTTTTTTGAAACAATTTTGGGATACTTGGAAACTTTGGACGGCTCAAACATTATGAATGACGACATCGCCGTCCAACTCGCGATGGAAAAACCTTTCGTTATTCCATCAAGTTTTGTATACTTAGCAAAATCATTCTCTATAATAGAGGGAATATGTTTGCAACTTGACCCAGACTTCAACTACTATACCTACTTGGAGCCCATGATACAACAACAATTCGTGGAATCTCTCGACATCCAAGATACTCTTATGAAGACGGCCGAAATGCCGGCGAAAATACGGAATATTAGTACAGCTGTTTTGGGTTTGGAAAAATCCAAAGCAGCCATGAAGAGGTCCATGTCTAAAACACGACAGGAAATACGCATGGTGCAATATAGTACGGTGAGTGCGCTCATGGCGCATCAGTTTGACGACACACCCCTAGCTTTTGGGTTTGTCTTGTGTACTTTGTGGTTTGCGTTTAGTTCTCGAAAACGATGAAAAAATATTAAACGCGATTGTAATTCTACCTCCAATTTTGACCGGCTTAACCATGTGTTCAAGTTTAGAAGAAAATACTATAACTGACCCCTCACCTATATCTTCTATGTTTGACGTATCCAATGATGCATAGTCTAATACAGCACCAAATGGTTTTGGGTTGTTATCAGTAAATAATGTAGAACCCTCTTTATTATCATCTTTGAGTATGTAAATAATCGACAAGGATGGATGATAACGTATACCATCAATTACAATTGGATACGCGCCATGTGAATGTTTTTCCTGAAAATCACCACTTTCATATATGTTGTACCAATGTGATTGAATAAACGAATCTCCGAGGAATATCTCACCTTGACTTTCCTGTACCATGTCTTCTATGGGTTTCCATACAATTTTACGAAGTGTCTCTTGGTCATCCTCAAATAGGTCGATACGGTCATTTATATTTGACTTCATTGTACACGCAAAATTATGTGGACTTGTACTACTCTTAATTTTAGACAAATATTTTGACTTTATTTGGTCATGGTCATTTACTTTCGTCCAAAATACATAGTGTGCAGGGAATTGAAAATGTGGCATCTATACAATTAAAATCTACAAACTTTAAATTATTCAAAAAAGAACGACAATGTGTAACGAGTGCCCCATGTGACCGGCAAAACGCCATGTAGATGCTCCTTTCCACTGTATAACACAGCATCACCTTGGTCGTAATTGATAATTGGTAGTTTTTTGTAACTCTCGACAAATTTGTTTTTAATATCTGGATGTCCATAGTTTATGTACTTATATTTCACAGTTGCCTTTTTATCAAAGACATATAAATCGCCACCATTATACATATTTCTTGGTGATAGTAAAAATGACATGGTGAACTTATTTTCGTCGAGATGAATAGGTAAATCTATACGCTCATTTGGTGTATATCTACGTAAAAATACATACCCGGGCATTGGAAAGTCCTTTTTCATATGCGACTCGTATATATTTTTACATATATCCCAAAGTTCTTCGTTAAGAATTGCATTTGGCTTTTCTACATCATATATATCAATTTCATATGCAGCTTTTAAATCGACTTCCTCTGGAAACTGTTCATATTCGTATTTATTTGATATGTCTATGATTTTATTGCATTCTTGAGTTGTTAATACATTTCGTTTAATCTTAACATCTGTGTTCTTTCTAAAAATAAAGAAAGCAATGAGTAATAGTGATAATAACACTACACGTATCATATCATATATTTACTCTTGAAAAAAATCGATAGCGACTTCCTCCTTCTTGGAGGATCCCTTGAAGAACTCTTGATGTTCTCTGAAGATTTCCTTGACGCGTCGCTGTTCATCGCGGCTAATATCCGATAATTTCTCATGGATCTTACCCACGTCTGCGTCACTGTTCTTCTTCATCTTCTTACCAAACTTCTTGAAACGGTTAGTCTTTGCCGCAAAAGTAATAGAGGTTGTAATTGAAAACATTTTTGTTTGTTACATTCTAAGGACATTTATTTTTTAAGTTCAATCTCTCCAACTTCTCCTCAAACTCACGCCTCTCCCCTGGCGACTCTATCTGTTTCCCTGTGGTAAGAGCCTCAATCTCTGGACCGGTGAGATGCATAGCATTGACCCTAAAGTCCTTGAATGCCTCCATCGTGATTGGGACGAGGGGTTCAACAAGGTCATAGATGGCATTCGCATAGTCCCGAATCTCCTTCTGGGCGTGGTGGTCCATGCGGAGGTGGAGATAATGCATCAAGTTGTGAAGGTTAATCTTCCAATAGAATTCGGTATAAGTACATTGTGGAAGGTTACCACGCGCCTGTTCCCGACACACCCCCTCCTCGAGAAGGCTCTCATATAAATCAAAAGAATGTTCTAAGTGTTCATTAATTTGGTTGGTCTTTTCTTCATGAACTTCCACAACGCCCTCTGACCCCTGGTTATTTACTTGAGACTGACCTCGTAGAACTCCTGGGTTGTAATACTGTTTCGGTACGACGGAGTAGCGGGCGGAGAGCTCATTAACGGAGGCTGTTCGATGTCGAAAGTGCTGTCTCGCGATGTATAGGGGCATTTTGATATGAAACTTGAATTCCACCATTTCAAAAGGGGTCGTGTGCCAATGTCTAAGCAGGTACCTGAGGAGTCCTCGGTCTCCACGGGTCGACTTTGTCCCATCTCCGTAGCTGACTCGGGCTGCTTGGACGATTGACGTGTCCAAATCTTCTCTCGGCATGTGATCAACCAATCGTACAAATCCGTGGTCCAAGACATCTTTTTGCATAATGTTCTAATTCTTAGTTCCCCCCAAATCTTTAATCAAGTCACTTCATTTCAAATGTCAAGTTTTTGATGCGATTTTCAATATCTTCGTTTTGTGATTGATTAATAATGGATCTTATAGTATCATCAATTTTTGTATTGTATACGCGATTTTGTTTGTTTATTTCTTTGGTTTTTGTATGTGTAGGTATAGCGTTCCAAATACGTGTCATGTTAAAACCGTATTTTTTATTGATAGAGTTGATAAAATGTGTACAATTTTTTCTATCCTGTAAATAGCTGAGATTTACAATAACTACATCGTCATTTTCCTCAAAAAAACGTAGATATTTATCTAATTTTTGATATCGAATTTCAAAAATAGTCTTGCCTTCATCCGTATGGTTCAACACCTTTTTATTTATACAATTTACTGGAACGTCGTCTTCGCCGGATAGCTCTTGTTTTTTGGTCAGAAAATCACGGAATGATGTAGTATTTTTGTCCAACTTCAAATAATATGGATTATTGTACATAGAAATCAACCAATCGTCAAGATTTCTAAATATTAAAAAATTAATAACCCGGCCATAACTTAATAATTTCAAACTTTTTGTGGGATAACCATGCTTCCATAACACGGATAGCTTACCAAAACACACACCATCAAATACTATTAATTCATGTTTACGCAATAGCTCAAATAAAAAATAAGTCCCACTGTTTCTTTCCCCATGTACTGTGCATATTGTGTAATCCGTTTTTGCCGATTTTATTTACATAGGTTAGTATCTTTAATATTCATCTCAGAGATGAGGTCATCGATGTCTCTATAGTACCTCTTGAGATCCTTCATAAAACGTTTATTGTTCTCAAGGACTTCACACTCCACTTTATTTAGGTACAACCAAGCCAAGTTTGACTTTGAATACTTTGTCATCTTTTGATTTTCATTGGGTTTACGAGCCACCAATTTGGTGGACTTTTTGGGTTTGGTGGCTGTGGTGACCTCTACACGATTGACGAAACTGAGGGCTTGCATGACCGTATCCGCCAAGTCATCTTTCTTTTTGGACTTGAGGAATGTATCCAACCAATGGGCGTTCACCTGGTCTTGACGGATAAAGGCTTCACACCTCTCAATCGACACCTTCTTTCTCTTATTATATTGGGCTTTCCCAGGTCCAGCAACATCTGGAATCTTGTGGCGTGCGTCGTAGAGAATTGTCTCTGCGTGGGGACACTTAATGATAAAATATGCATGAAGGAAGTGCATCACAGATACCATCTTCTTATTCCGATCCGGTTGCTTTTCTATGAGGATTGTTTGGGCGGTGAGGACCCATGGCCTTTCATCGAGATGCTTTCTCAAGGAAACATAGATACCATCTTTGTGTTCGGGTGGGACACCGGAGACATCCCACTCCTCCACAAGGTTGGAGGTTTCATTGAGTAAGCACATGGCTAAGTTCCGAATACCGACATCGATACTCAGAATCATTAATTAAAGAGGTCTTTATGTCTTTAAATTAGAAACGTCTCATGGCCTTCGCACCGGCATTCTTTGACAGAGACTGACCCGCGGGGGACATACCAAAGGCTAACATAGCGCCACAGCATACACATGATACAAGAGCTGATATGAGTGAAGGCATTGTCGCACCGGACATGATACTACCAATACCTTTGCCAACGCCTTCGGCACCTTGAGCCAAGGCCTCGCCAGCGCCTTGGGTTTCTTGTGTAGTTGTAGCCTCGAGATCCTTTTTCAATTTTTGCGCTTGTTCGTTTTTATTAATAATTTCCGAAATCTTGGATCCAACTTGTTCAGCGACAAATTTGATTTGTGCATCTTGACCAATTTTACAATTTGTATTTTTTATCTCTTTCATGAGTTCAACTGGGGGTGGTATACCAAGGGATTTGTAAACACTCAAACCAAGTGGATCGATAATCAAATTTTTAGTGACCAACTTTTGGTTATTCACAACCTTCGCAGCAAGTTTATTGACAGTTTCAGATGTAATATTTTTTGTTACAGAGTTTCTAATGTTAGTTTTTGTATTCGATACGGAACTTGAAAAGTTTGGAATTGGATTCGCAAACCCCGTCTTCTGTTTAGTTTCTTGTTTTACTTTATCCTCGAGGTCATTTAAAACTTTGTCTAAAAGATCTTGAGTTGACTTTTCATCAAACTTTTGAAGAACTTTAATGTCAGCATTAATCTTCTGACTAACATCGAGATTGCAGTATGCAGTTACACCACTCACGGTCATATTTTGGACAGTGATGACAGAAGCAGAGACGGCATTTTCACTTTTAGAAATAGCATTGAATACAGATTCGTTTACTACATTAGTTTCTACAACAACCTTGGACTTGGAAGCTCCCATCCTGGTATTATTTAGAATACAATCAGAAAAAAAAATCTATTATAACTTCAAATGAATAACAGATTCAATCAGGCCGTCCTTATTTTTGCAATTGTTATTGTGCTTGCCTGGAACTACATGCGATACACCAATACCAAGAAGGTTGAAAAGTATGAAATGGACAAAACGCAGATACTTGAACACATTGTATCTGGAAATGAAATCGATCCCATTCTAACGATGACTGCCGCCGCCAAACTGACCGATGACGACCAGACGATTCAAAGTGCTTATGATTTGGCCGAATCCCAGAATAGAGAAGAACTCATAGAATTATTTAATAAGTTGTAAAAAAACCTGTGTATATTCTAAATGAAGATTCGACGTAATCAGATTATTTTGATAGTTGCTCTTATGAGTGTGATTGCGTGGTTTTACGTAATGCGCCGTGAGGGGTATGATAGTAAAGATGCTAAGGCGAATTTGATCAAATATGTAGAAAGTACAACAGAAACAGATACTGTTTTTATTGCGAATGCTTTGGATGAACTTCAGGTTGGGGAGACCCGGGCACGTGAAATTATATTGGAGGCGGATAAGGGTGATGAAGCGGATAAATCCAAATTGATTGAACTCATAAAAAAAATATAAGTATATTTAAATATGCCTTGGGCTGCCGCTTCAGCATGGAAACCAGATGATGGGTTCACACAGTATCTTGGTATTCGTGGATGTGCGAATGCATCAGAAGGTGGTAATTTAAACCGAGGAGCTTGGGAACAGAACTGTAGAGGTGATTTTGGATGGGGCCATCACAAAGGTAAGGGTAGAAAAACATATTATAGATGTGTGTCAGCGTGTGGACCAAATGTATATTATCAAAGGGGTGCAAAAGGACATCCATGCTCGGGTGCTGAATTCATAAAAGGTATACCAATAAACATTGATGGTTGGAAAGACCATTCGGGTGTTGCTGGTAAATTTCCAGGAGCGCATGGTGCATTTTGGTGTAAGTTTCCTGATAGTGATCGCGCCATGGTAGACGCTTCCAAACGATCCCAGAACACACAATCTAAATCTGGTAGTGGTAGTATTTATCATCAATTAATTTATGGATCGACCATAGGTGGTCAATATAATTCAACTGGATTTTGTGAGAATGTTGCAAATCTCCCAAAGGTTGTCAACAAAGATGGACGTACATGTTTTGACATGATTAAGGATGGAATATCACAATCAACTGCGAATCTTAAAGGGATACAATATTGTGCACAGAATCCAACGGATACACGATGTCGATGTATTAATGTGTCTGGAAGTGATTTTTTACAGAAATGTAAACAAAATCCATCATGGGCGGGATGCAAAGAAATTAATAAAGCCATTTCTGAACTTGAAAAAGCCGGTGTTAAATCGGCAACTGGTTTATTTGGTAATGCGGATTGTATAGTACCACAAATATGCTCGGGTAATGATTTGTACCAACCACAATCTAGAATGCAAGCGTGTGCGAATAAGATGGCAATTTGTAATCAAGTTATGGCTCTTGACAATATTAAGGCTGCCGCGGGTATTAAAGCTGCACAGGCGTGTAACATTAATTTTGAAGCCGAACAAAAAAAGAAAGACGACGCTAAAGCTGCAGAAGAACAAAGAAAGAAAGATGCCGCGGCGGCAGCTGCTAGGGCACCCCCAGGTGCATCTACAACAACTAGTTCACCAGCCCAGGTTTCACCCACAGGTAGTCCAACACAACTCGTTCCAAGTGTAGGTGCGGTCGCTGCCACCCAAACTAAATTACCAGGTGGTATATCCACGCTACAGGCTGGAATTGGGGGTGGTGTAAGTCTATTCTTATGTTCTTGTTGTATACTTTTATTAGTTGTTATGTCTATGGCTGGTGGTGGTGAATCTTCGCGGTTTCGTCGATAAAAATATTAGTTAACAATAAATGAAGCTTAACAACATTCGCCCAAGACAGGTGCTCATGGCGACTGCTGTGATATTGGTCGCATTTTACATTATAAAAATGATGAAAAAACCCGAGGACTATGAAGGCGAAAATGGTCCATCTGTAGAAACTAAAGTTACCCAACAAGAATTAGATGCTATAATGAAGTTTATTAAACGATAAATGTATACTTAAAGTTCATACATGTATTGTATATATGATTTCCAATATATATGGATTTCCTATATACAAAGTTCAGATTTCGAATCGAGATGTAATGATGGATGCGGTTGATTCCAATATGAACAAAATTGACAATGTGTCAATTTGGGATTCAGAGTGTTTAACTACATCTACGACTGATTCACAAGCTGCATTCAAATCTATAGATGTAAAAAATGAAGTTACGAGATGTGTGCATGAAATGATAAAAGAACTTGGTTTAGATCTAAAACTATCCTTGTGTGGATGTAACACACACAACTGTACAAACTGTGATGATATATGGATGAATGTATACAATAAGGGTCATAGTCAGGAAACGCACGTACATTATTCCGAAAATCCAAATCAAAAACAACCTTTGTTTAGTTTTTCATATTTTGCTAAATATAACCCAGAAAAGGATGCCAAGTTTATTTTTGTAAATCCGTCACCACCAACAACATGTAAAGAGTTATATAAATTACCATCGTACATCCCAGAGGTATGCGCTGATGTCATTGAAGGTGATATATTGATATTTCCAAGTTTTCTTTTGCATCGTGTAGAGGAACAACTCGAAGACCGGCAGAGAATAACTATTTCTGGAAACTTCTATGAACAACTTAAAGAGTAAATATAACAATAAAGTATGTCTTGGTGTTGGTGGTGTTGCCATTCCTTTGAGGGTGCGCCTTTAAGTGTTCCTCACCGGTATGACGATAGACGAAGTAAGTTTTACACAGCTGGCAACTTCTGTTCATGGAGCTGTGTAAAATCGTACGCGATAGATAAATGTGGCGACGTCAAGGGGAGTATAGTGTGTGGTAACATTGTACTCATGCGACGAAAGATGTTCAACCAAATAGGTCACGTGAAACCTGCTCCAAATAGATTTAGACTCAAAGAGTTTGGTGGTGACCTAACTATAGAAGAGTTTAGAGAAAACCTCACACGAGATGAGGGACAACCACAACCAGTGGAGACTGCCCCAGTCATAGATATCGTGATACCCATTGTTTCAAACACAAAAAAGATGGATGAAATAAAGAATGCGACGACATCGAACAGTTCTCTAAAACTCAAACGAACTAAACCTCTGAAGAGGAACCACAATAATTTAGAATCAGCTCTTGGACTTATAATCACGCCTAAATCCTAACATTCTACTTTGCTTATTTGTGGGTATAGATGGAGGTACATACACCGATTTCTCACTGTGGATCCACCCAGTGCCATCGTGAGCCGTCCAACGAATACCAATCTTCTCAATCGCCTTCCTACATATGACACACGGAAGTGAGTTGCCTAGACCATAACAGGTTCTACGTTCAACCACAAGCTCCCCGTATTTCCTATGTAACCATTCTGGAAATTGATGCGGTTTATTCCCCTTCTTCATACAGTCTCTATACAAACGTTTAATGAGGATTCGCTCAGCGCAACATATACAATTACTTTGTGCCTTTACAGGCTTTTTTGACATATAACTTTCAACCATGTAATATCCCATATCAACAACAATTATTACAGGTTGGCCCAGGGAACACAAACGCGCAGTGTTCACACTCGTTAAGGATGATGACGTCCTTCTTCTTCGGTACAAGACCTTTAGAGAATCTTTGGAGTTCTTTGACTGTATAGATTCCGTAATTTATCATAACCTCCAAAGGAGGAAATTTCATTCTACAATAATATTGGATTAAATCCTTATCTTACTTTCCCTTCATGCAACAGCTAAAAAGATTACCCAACGCCTGCTTAGCCTTAAGCATACCCGCAAAACCATCAACCATTGGGGGTACCATCGTCTTGAGGATGGTTTCAAACTCTGAATCCTTTTCACCTTCATCAATTTCTTCGATGAGGTGGTTGAGAAGAGCGACGACTAACTTCTTCTTTTGTGGTCCCTCGAGTTGCTTGAACTTGGACGCGTTCATCATCAACTTCGCAACAATTGGTGGGATATCCTCTTTCTGGAGACCATCACCCAAGTACTCCCGTTTGATATCTTCAACCATTGTAATAACACCTCTCGCATCAATTTTTCCTGAGAATTTTTCCAAGATCGCTTCCATTTTATAATCTTAACCTACATTAAAAATGGATTCAAACAACACATTGGCTGCTATTGCATTTGGTATTGGTTTTATCCAGATGTATAATGACTTTATGAAATCTGACGAGATTGATGAAAAGTCAAAGAATGCGGTTCTATTGAGTCTTTTCGCAAGTATTCTCTGGCTCATATATCAGTCACGTAAATATGGTATGAACTTTACAGTCGCGTATACGACGCTCGGTCTTCTCCTCCAGGTCTACATTCTCAATAAGATATTGGTTAAAGAAAACAAGAAAAATGAAGATAAGATACAATGAATGTATTAGTGCAACACACTCCTAGAATACTTCCAGTGAGACCGCGTCGTCGAACTTGTGCAAAAGCTGTGAGTTTTCCAAGATTTGCAGAAGCTGTGAATGGCCGAGCCTCGATGTACGGTGTCGTGTTTGGTGGTTCAAATTGGGTACTCACAGGTCTCAATATAAGTGAACAGATGCATCAGCGCCCTTTTTGTGCCCTGGCATTACTCTCGAGTGCTCTCGTTATGGCGAGTGTCTCAAACGCCGCTGATAAATTAGATGATGCACAGTTTGAAGACTGGGCAACATTAGAAACTGGTCGTACGTTTATGATACTATTTGCTTTAATGGTTGTGGTACCTCAATTGAATTGAATGGGTCTTGGGCCATTTTTGAAACAAACTCTAACATTTTCACCTTATCCTCCATCGTAAATGTTCCTGCCCTACGCATCACGTAGGCCAAGAGCATGAGAAGTATATATATATTATGAACAATGGGTTTCATTTACTGCAAAGCCACCTTGGGTTTTCTCGATATTAAAAATAAGGCGATTAAAAGCGTGCACGTGAATGATGCAACACCGACACCAGCGAAGCCCTTGACTTCCTTTTTAGCATTATCACACTTGACAGCCCAGTTGAGAGCTGCGGCGCTACCGACGAGACCCATGATACCATAAATCATCATGAAGAGTGCGGTTTCATTTTTCGCAAACTTGGTCAACATGAGTGTGAATGGTATGGTGAGACCAATCGTCATGGTCGCCGCGAGATACTTGTTGAGATTTTCCTGGACCGTCTTACCCTTCATCGCATCACACTTGTTAAATGTGCTGATGCCAGTACTCGCGATAGCCACGTAAGCCATAGCGAGAAGCATCACGATACCAACGGTACCCCACGAGATTTCAAGTTCAAGTTTTCCAGATGAAATGTTTTTAACTTTATTATACATGGCTGACGCCCTCTGAGTTGCAGTGTAATCAGACATTTTACTATAACTTAAGAAAATAATTAGTTATCATAACAATGAATGTTTTAGTTTTAGGATCTGAAGGTATAGTCGGATCTGGGTTATGTAAACATCTTGAAAAATGTGGATATTCCGTAAGACGTTGGGATATTAGACTATCATTGAATCATGATCTCAGTAACCCCGTGAATATACCGGCACTCAAACGTGTGATAGATGCATCAGATTTTGTATTTTTTCTCGCATATGACGTTGGTGGGGCAAAGTATATATCCCACGTAAATATGGATTTTATAAATAGAAACATGATGATTATGCTCAACACATTCAATGTTCTTCATAATAAAAAGTTCATCTTTGCCTCGAGTACTATGTATAATATGAATAATGTATACGGAACTTTAAAACATGTGGGTGAACACTACACACAACAATTACATGGCCTATCTGCACGATTTTGGAATGTGTATGGTCCCGAAGTCGTATCACAAAAGTCACATGTTATACCGGATATGATTCACAAATGGAAAACAAAGGGGTATATAGACCTGATGACGTCTGGAGACGAAGAAAGACAATTTATTCACACGGATGAATGTGCCAAGTGCCTGACAGAGGTCATGAAAAATTATGAAGAAATAATTGAAACTCAAACATCCATAGATATTACAAACTTTGAATGGACTACAATAAAAGATGTCGCGAAGTGTATATGTGATGATATCAGAGTGACCGACGTAACAATGACAACGCATGACCGTCGAAACGAACCAAGAGATTTTGTGTTAAAGTATTGGAAACCCGAACTTTCTCTAATGGATGGAATCAAGCATGTCATCGACGATACTGTGGATATCATACCTCCGAGACCACCCAATGCTTAGGATTTTTGATGGATCCCCAACGAGTGGGTATTCTTCACACGGTCTATAAAATTCCTTGGATACTTTAATCGCAATTTTACCATCTATAATTCCAACTTCATCAACACCCTCACCCGACCACGATATGTTTTTACACATCTTAGTGGCTACAATTTCAATAAAGTCCCTAACCGAATGTGTGGTACCTGTCGCGATTACATAGTCATCTGGTGCATCTGGTTGTAACATCAACCACATGGCTTCTACGTAGTCTTTTGCGTGTCCCCAATCTCTCCTCGATTCAAGATTCCCAATGTGAAAACATTCACCCAACTTCAAACCTTTGACAATTTTTTGCGTCACATAAATATCACTTCTTCGGGGTGATTCGTGATTGTACAATATTGCCGAACATACATACAACCCGTTAGATTCTCTATAGTTTCTCACAAGCCAATGTGCCGCGACTTTTGATACACCATACACGGTTCTGGGGTGGAATGGGGTATTTTCATTTTGTGGAACTTCTCGCGCATTTCCAAACATTTCCGAACTTGAGGCTTGACATATTCTACACTTACTTTGTATATTGAGATGTTTCACAGCCTCCAGGATATTATGAATCCCAGATGTATTTACTTCAAATGTTTCAAGTGGAGAACCTGTGTGAACCTTTGCGGCTAAGTTGTATATTTCAATGCGTTCATATTCCAAGCACTTTGATATAAGATTATATACCGATGAGTAGTCTAAAATATCCCCATGATAACATTCAACTGTATCATAATGAACATCCTTTCGGACTAGGCACTTAACGTCATACCCTTTGCTTACAAGATGTTCACACATATATGAACCATCTTGACCAGTTGCACCCGTTACTATGGCTACATACATTTAAAGAATTAGGCTGTAAAACTTTAAATGCTTGTTGAAATATCAAAAGCTGAACTCATCGATAAAATAACAATTCTTGAGATAAAATGTGAGCGTATCAAAGATGACGAAAAGTTAAAAAACATTCACCACGAATTAAAAATCTTACAAAAACTTGAGTTCCACACAGATGCCAAGGAAGAATTAAAAAATGTAAATCAAACAATTTGGGACTTGGAGGATAGAATTAGAAATCTTGAAAATGTAGGTGATTTTGGGAGTGAGTTTATAGAAAAAGCCAGAAATATCTATAAATTCAATGATGAGCGTGCACGAATAAAGAAGATAATAAACCTTGAACAAGGCTCAAATATTGTAGAAGAAAAGAGTTATTAAATAAATGTCCACACGTCATCACTAAATACAGTTTTAACTGTTCGAGGTCCATAGTACTTATGTGCGATATCCAAATGAAAAAAGTTTTTTTTGGGGTTACCAATCTTCATAAGTTCTATCATCCAATTATATGAACTATTCATACAATGAACTTCATCGGCGTTTTCTATGACGGAAATATATTCAAAAATATTTGGACGTTCACACTGAAAAAACTCCTGTCTACTGTCCACGACTTTTGAATGTGGTTTATATACAAACTTGTCTGTGGATACATCGATAACTCGATCGCGTTCGGGATCATCATGAACAAAAATATATTTGTCCTTATCTATCGTAAACTCTTTGGACTTGTCACGTACAACTTTGAACTTGGAATACATATATTTTGGGTTAATTCCAGCTTGAATGTACACACCATGTGCCCAGTTAGTCATAACACTTCCATCACCCTGTGTCATAAATGTCCAACTTTTATCATCCATGCCATACGTGGCGAGTGGAATAACATCACCCTTTACCCTAGACCAAATATCACGTGGGTGTGTACTGTCCAATAAAAGTATCTCCACTTTGTCTTGTATATCTCGATACATGAAACGAACACTTTCTTCGTGACAACGTTTTGCAAAAATAACAACATTATCCGTTTCTGCAAAATGACGAACCATACCATTAAGCATGATCTGATCGCCAAGTCCAAGGTGGTGTACGATGGTCTTTACCATTTATCTTTGATGGTATTGAAAACTTTAACTAGCATATCTTCAGTGATGAACTGGTTATTACCAATGTAGACACCATTATTGTTTAGGACTGTGGCGTTTGGGACATTAACTGTATCTTTCCAAGTGTTGAGAAATGGGTGTAAAAGTAAATTACCAGACACGATGGGTCTATGTTCTACTCCAAGTTCATTAAAAATATCACGCAGTTTTTTAACATCTTCGTGGCGTCTACATATGAATGGAAGCGCAAAGCTACTATTCCCCGGGTCATTGTATGGGATGTAAAATATGTCTGGATCAAGGTGTTCGATAAAACAATCAAAGTTTCTACGTCGTATCTCAATACTATCATCCAATCTCTTGAGCTGTTCAAGTCCCAAAACTGCATTTAATTCCGTATTTCTGAAATTATACCCATCGGTCAAAAATAAAAATTGTGGATTGATATCTGGATATTTGGTGATAGTTTTGTCGTAATTTTCAGGTAGAAGGTGTCTCGCCATACCATGACTTCGTTTCAATAGCATGAGTTCATAGAGATTTGAATCATTCGTTGAAATTATACCACCTTCAATGGTTGTCATGTGATGACCATAATAGAAACTAAATGTACTTCCAAGGCCACTGGCACCTCTTTTTATACCATCGGGTCCAACAACTCCATGGGATTCACAAATATCTTCGAGAAATATCGCATTAGGGTACTTCTCCTTCAATTTCTCTATGGGGGCGTTCAAACCAAGAAGATGCGTAACGAAAACAATGCGAATATCTTCATCTGGTAAATTATCCAAATCAAAACTGTATCTTTTTAGATCTACGTCACAGAATACTGGTTCAAGACCAAGCTGAAAAACAGGTGATACATTTGTAACCCATGTACACGCGGGTACAAGTACCTTTGATCCATTTGGAATATTATAGAGTTCCTTAACCGAAGCTAAAAGCAAAAGATTCGCTGTACTCCCAGATGTTACATATACCGAATGTTTACATCCAAGCCAAGTACTCCACGCATCTTCAAATTGTTTTACCTTTGCACCACATGTGTATCTATCAGATGAAGATATGAAATCAATAAGAGATTTTTTATCCGATTCAGTAATTGCCGTTTGCATTAACGGCCACCACATAATTGTAAAGAAGTATCAATTTTCTTTTAAGTTCTTATAAAATAAATCCTGTGTATCCTGCTTCTGAATTGATTTAATGTGCCAGATCGCAACACTCGGATCTGCTTGAAATTGGGATACTTTATTAGACCCCATAAGACGTTCATGAAGACCCAAACTCCATTTGATTTTACCATCGTTTTTAAAAAAACGCCCTTGATAATCTGGCCAGTTTATCCATCCAACCTCGTTTATACGGAAGTTCATACGTTTACACCATTCTTTGGTGTATCCAGGGATTATATTGATTCGTGGTATAAATAAAATGTCAGAGTCAACTGCCTTTATATTTTTAATGAGATTCTCTTGTGGAATTTCATCCGCATCGAGAACGAAAATATAGTCACCGGTACACTTTGTGATATGATAATTACGATGCGTTGAAAAATTGCCACAAAACTTACGTTCATTCACAACAATCCTATCATTAAATTGATGTAATACCGATTTAACTTTAGGTGTTACTTTTCCACTGTCAACAAGAATATTAATCTCATCATCTTTATCGATGACATGTACGAGAAATGATAAGAGCGAGTTAAGTTCCCTATGTTCATCACATACACAAATGGCGTACGAGATCTTCATATATATATAAAATTAAAGGATAAACTTTAATATAATTTAAAACTGGTATGAAGACAATCATAAGCCTGACAAGTATACCATCACGGTTCGGTACATTACCAGCTATTGTATATGATCTCGAGAAGCGTCAAAACGTCGATGAAATATGGGTAAACATCCCATACAAATATAATCGTTTTCCAGATGTAGATGTTGTTGTCCCAACATTTCAAACATCATCTAAAGTGATTATCAACAGATGCATCGATTATGGACCTGGCACAATGTATATGGGACCAGCCACATCTGACACGTGCGACGCAGATCTCGTTATAGTTGTCAATGATGATACAAGGTATCCGGATAACTTATCGAGTAAACTCGTCGAATTATACAATCAAGATCCATCTTGTTGGTGTCTATCCGGTTTTCGGGTAGATGAATATATCCACATGAATGGAAGAGTTAATAGATACAACAGAGAACGCATTGATGTTACTGAGAGTTATGGTGGTGTCATATTAGATATGAAATGGTTACGTGACATGAAAGACATTTTCCTAGATTTCTACAAACTCACATATAACGATGATATAATTGTTAGCAATTTATTATCTAAAATGGGTATTCAAAGAAAAAGTATATGCGACGCGACATTGAATATAGGTATGATTAAACAGTATTCATATGGAATGGGTGAAGATGCATTATTTCAAAATAATGGCGAAGGAACACACGTTGAAAATAATAAACGGGTGTTCAAAATGTTACAGGAAAAAAACCTAAGCTATTTCTAACATATGGAGAATCACGTGGAGATCAAGGATCTATGTGATGGAATAGACACTCGTTTGAATGAGATTGCGGGTGATATTCGAGATATTCCATTCGACTACAAACTAGTTGATCAATACACTCATATAGATGAAGATTTATATCAAATATATGAATGGTATGAACGAAATAAAACGATGATTGATAAGTATATGAAAGAAAAACTCATAATCGAAGAAAAAATAAAAGAAGTTGACAGATCTACACGTCACCTAAATCATATAATTCAGAACACTAAATCACAACCACACACCATGCGACGTGGTGGATCATTTTCACAACTCAATCGAACTGATGGTTCATTTTAGAATTGAAGATCCTCAAATCATAATTACACATGGGAAGTGCAACAACTTTCTTCACGCATTCATAACTTTAAGTACTTCATACACAGCTGGGTGTCGTACGACGTCACGATCATCCATGTGTACATGTTCGATGTACTCAAGATCCATACCATATAATTTATGACTGAGATGTGCAAGTCCGTTATCCTTACCAAGATCCGACTGATCCAAATCACCTGTTACGATGAGTTTTGTACCTTCACCTATCCGTGTCAATAGCATCTTCATCTGATTTGGTGTACTGTTTTGCATCTCATCAGCGATAATGATCGTATTGTTAAATGTTCGACCGCGCATATATCCCAGGGGTTCGATAGTAATACACCGATCCATTTGATTATGGGATAGGTACTTTTCAAAAATATCAAACATTGGTTTGGTCCAAGGTTCCATCTTCTTATCCATGTCACCTGGTAGATATCCCATATCCTCATCTGCTGCTACAATTGGTCGTGTAAGAACAATGCGTCCTCTAAATGCGGTGTGTATATGTTCCATACCAACTTGACACGCCAACATCGTTTTACCTGTACCAGCGGGTCCTGTACACACGACAATCGGCTTTGGCGACCTAAGTGCTAACATATACTTGCATTGCCCAGCAGTCTTGGGGAACTCCATATACTATACTTAAAGTTTTTTTCCTTAAATATATTAAGATGGAATATCACCTCATTCAAATGAGACTCACAAAAACATTTCTAAGTTTGGTTGACCCCAAAAAGAAGAGTCGTTTTGTGTGTTTCAGTGATAAAGATACAGCGGATACGTTTGTAAATTACGTCACTCATTTTAGGTCTAAACACGGACATTGGCCAAACATGGACATGTCAAGTCGGGTCGCGACCGTGAAGAGTAAGGTTGCCATGAAGAAACGAACCCCAGAAGAGCTCAAGAAGTATATTGGCTTGGAAACCTATGATTTTGAAAATATCGAGGACATGGTCAAACGCACAAACATCTCATTCATATGTATCACGAATTTCGCGTATATTCCAAATGGCCATGAACAGCAGATTGTAAGTTTCTCTGGTCAGGAATGGGATGGTGAAGCGGATGACCTCGCGTATAGAGGTCTTCTTGAATTTAACTTAAAAGTAAAGTAGGATATGTATCAAATTATGTACAAGGTTGTACCTGGGTACAAGGGTGTTGTCGTTGGTGACCGCAAAGATATGATTGAGAGGACGGTTCGACAATCAATCCATAGACTTCACACAAAGAAACACTGGGATTCGCATTCTATGAGTTCAATTACGCGATATTACCTCCCAAATGGCAAACTCTATAACCCAATGACAGATGGTCACCTACTTATAGAGAAGAAACCAAAGTAATATAAAATGGCTGATTTTGTTAAGAACTTTGATTGTAAGGACGAAGCACACGTCATGTGGCTCAAGGATGTTGGACAAGCCATGGTTAAGACTATGTCGGGTGATCGTGTCGATATTATATCGACTGTAAACAACAACCCACTCACAAATAAACCAAAAATGTCAAACCCGGCGGATTGGGCGTATATTCACTTTCAATTGGCTATGAAATATGCGACTGCGGTTCTAAGCTGTGATGCGTTCGTACCAACCAACAAAGTTGATGTACTCTTCGAGGGTGAAGTCTCTCGGATCTGAGTTTTCGTCCATGCGAATGAGCAGTATTGACCCCTTGATCTCTTCAGTGTCAAATGGTTGTGGGAGTTTGTTTTGATTCATAACTCCTCCATTTTGTGATTTCATGAGAACTACATCGAGGTCAGGCCACTGTCCAATAAACGTTGGTGCTCCACCAAGTATAAAAAATATTTCATTCTTTTTGGGATCTATGTCGACTTCTATTTCACATATGTCTCCAAATTGTTCTTTTATAAGTACGGCTACGGTCATCTTAAAATCCATGGACAAAAAAATATTTGCAGAATGTAAATGAACAGCACCCGCGTTGCGACTTTTATTGCGATTGCTATTATTATCGGTATGTTAGGTGCTCGTCTTTCAGAGAAGTATAGACCACAACAGGCTGATTATCGCTATGGATTCGTCGACACGAACCCAGCGCGTCGCACGTCTCAATTTTTTGACACCTGCTCCCCTGAGAATATGGGAGATTGTCCCCGTAATAATCCTTACAAGGGTTATCCACTGCCCTAAGTCACCGCAGTAATTGTAATTTCATATAGTAAGAATGGAGAACCCCACGCGTCAATATGTTATAAAACGCCTTTCATCTCTCCTCGAGATTCCTGAAGATGATACGATTTGTATTAATCTCGAGAAGAGTATTTTGAACCACGCCGTTAAAAAATCACCTGAACCAGGTTGGGAAATACACACGTTTGCAAATATTTACAAACACAAGTTTCTCCAATTGCAGTATAACTTGAATAAGTCTTCCAAACTCAAACAGTTGATTCTTAATAAAAAAGTTAAATCTAAAGATGTCATCGATATGCGACCAGAGATTATGTGGCCGGATGGACCGTATGCATCAGCTATGGATGATAGAATTGTGAAAGAAATGCGACGGACATATCTTGCACAAGAAGTTAAAAATCAAGAGGGGTTTTTTACATGTGGACGATGTAAATCCAAGAAAACAACCTATTACCAACTTCAAACGCGATCTGCAGATGAACCTATGACGACATTTGTATCGTGTCTCAATTGTGATCGGAACTGGAAGTGTTAATATAATACTTTGAATCTGTCCAATCCGTGGGCATATCCCCAACAGATAGAATAAAATTATAGCCTAGTTTCTTTTTCATATGAGTTTTTGTGCGTGCACTCGTAAATCCCAAATAATCATACGTAATGCCATGCGCCCTGAGTTGTTGTATAGTCCACTGAACCACAAAATGCATACCTGGGCGTGCTGTGATTATAATTACCTTATACCCCAAACCTTTCACTGTATGAAGAAGTTGAATTATTGGTACATTTGGCGTTCCGTCTGTGAAGATCAGAGTATCATCTATATCAAACATGACAGCATCATTCGGACTTGCGGGGCCAATCATTAATAGTATTAAAGATTTAAATACCGCATTATAAAGACATGATCGTTGATGTCCATTGCGAAGATGACACTATCCAAATTGCTCGCATAGAACGAGAAGAGCATGAGATGTATGTCATTTCTTTTTTAGAACGAAGTAAAAACGGAATATATAACTTTTCCACAGAACTCGAAGCTGTCCCCAAAGAGTCCATTTCTGGGTATTATGATGTTGAGAATCTCCAAGATACCAACTTATATGTGAAAGTTCCCAGTGGATATGAACTCATTGATGATAGCGAAGACGAAGACTATTCATGTTCCGGGGAGGACGATGAATCTGAGAGTGAATCCCTCGTGGACGAGGACGAGGAAGAGGATGAGGCTTAAATAATAGAAACAACTTATAATTATGGAGTGTCCAGTGTGCTATGCACCAGAGACCAAATGTAAACTCGTATGCGGTCATTCCTTTTGTTATCGGTGTATAAACCACTGGTACCAAGAGTTTGGAAAAAGCACATGTCCTATATGTCGTGAAGATATTCAATTTTTTATAGAAGGAGACACCCGAGAAATTCACATACAATGTACGCATAAGTCAAAAATAGAAGACTATACCACATTTCAAGAATTACTTGACAAACATAGGGGTCTTCAAACAAAAGAAATTGAATACTTGCGACGACAGTCTTGGGTTGCTTGGGTTGTGGAATATAGAGCTAAAGATCCTATATATACAAAGTATTTCTTCAATGGATTACAAGGAACCCAAGAAGCGTGTTACCAAAAACGACAAGAAGAACCAAAAGCAAATATATTCTCAAAAACATATAAGGAATAAAGTCGAAATTATAGAAAAGACGCGCAATGAAAATCTTTTTTATGTGCACACATCCAAATCAGGGAACGGGGTATGCAAGGGTAGCAAATAAGATAACAAACTATCTCGCAGACCTTCCGGGTGTGGAAGTCGTGTACTATGCATTTCAGAATTATCCCGGACAAGCTATCGAAGATCGATTTATAGATCCACGGATTAAGTTTTACGACGCACTTGTAATTGATTCAGAATCACCCAAGGGATTTGGGGATAAATGTGTAGTTCCAGCAATCATCGAAGAAAAACCAGATGTTTTGTTCTTATACAATGATCTCCCAGTGAGTGTATCTCTATTAGATTTGATTCCGGCAGAACATATGCCATCTACAAAGTATGTCTATTTGGACATTGTGTATCCATGGGAACGACTCGCATATTACGAGTCTTTGAAATCTCATAATATTGATTGCATTTGGGTCTTTCTCAATTGTTGGAAGAAACATCTCGTGGAAGACTTGGGATTTGACGAGACACGTATAGAAGTTCTCCCCCATGGTGTAGATTTCGAGCGATTTATAGAGTTGGATCCAATTGAGTGTCGTCAACGGATGGGGTTTGACGTGGATGATTACGTTGTTGTTAACATGAATCGTAATTCCTATCGGAAACAATGGTGTGTTACAATAAAAGCGTTTTTACATTTTCTCAAAGTTCAAGATATGAATCCGAAGATTAAGTTATATTGTGGATGTCAAGTCAAGACAGATGATGGATACAATATACCAGAACTTATACATACCGAATGCGTCCGTAATGGTATGGATACGGCTACCGTGGTGAATAATCATATTTTTATAAACCCCAAACCTCTTCACCTTTCTGAATCGGATATCAATGATATATACAATGTCGGTGATGTGGGTATGAACACATGTTGTGGGGAAGGTTTTGGACTCACTACAATTGAGCACGCCTATTTCAATAAACCACAAATTGTATCAGGTGTTCCGGCGTTGATTGAGACACTTGGTGAGGTTGCATATGTTGTTAATCCAGCGCTTTGGACGACTGTTTCGTCATTTGAGGCACATTCGGGGGATATCGCGCAGTTTGATTACATGGATTTTGCGACATACTTGGGGATATGTTTTGCAACGCGATATCAACCCTTTGAATCCCGAGCGCATATTAAGAAAAATTATTCATGGGAAAAAGTATATAAGGTTTTGGAGCCACATTTCATAAAGTAATATGGCTCCGTACGAACCACCAGTTGCACATTATTCGGAAATGGATGTGTCAGAGTTTGATGAAGAACACATATTTGCATTTATTGGTAAGTCTGGAAAACGTTTCTATTGGTTGACACGATTTTTAGAACTTGATTATCTTTGGTATAACAGACAAAGAAAGGTTATTGAGATCTGGGGTCCATATTATACACATCTAGATAAACAATCTGAACATGTCATTAGATGTGAATTGGATTTTTTCAAGCCTAAGTTAGAGGATACACAATCTTTTAGTACAGATGAGTATGTACAAGAGACCACCCATTCGGATCAATGAGTCTCGTGGGGACAAACCCACGAGACCCGTACCAGGTGATTTTATATATAGTATAATACACCCTCCTCCGACGGAGGTACCTACACGTGTACGAAAACCCGTGTACAACCAGGATAATTACCTAACTTTACTCGAAAAGAATTATGTAGAGAATAATTTGGTGTTTAAAAAACCGAATCTTCCAGACTATACGGTCGTTCCCACACTATCAAAAACACCGGAACCATATATTTATGACATCGATCGAGTATACATGAAATTAAAAATATTGAAAAGTGGAATTATTCGTATAAAGTTGAATACATCATTTACATCACTTTATGAAAAGTATTACTCACAAAACAAAATACCAAGTATGAAAACTCTTGTACAGGCATATAAGTCGTTTGACTTTAGTGATGAGTTTATTACTGGGATTAAAAAACGGTATGAAAAAAGAGTTGCGTTTTCAAAGAAAATCTCAAACATTATCGATGATGTCTTCAACAAAGAAAAGCCTAAAAAGCGTAAAAAGGAAGAAGAAGAGGTTCCCAAAGACGAAGAGTGTGACGATGGAGACCCAGTAGATGAGGATGACCCACACGTGGAAGATGACGATCCAGGTGAGGATGGTGAAATGGATGTAGAAATCGACGACGATGAAGATGTCGAAGATCCCCCCACAGAGGACTATTTGTCTGATTAGTACCTAAGTTATGTTGTAATTCACGTAAAATTACTTTACAATGTTCATCACAAACGTTCTCGTTGGTGATTATATTATCGATCGAGCTGTCTTTTGGGATCTCCGAGAGGCATCCGATTACGCACAACAAAAATCCGAAGAAAAGGTTTGGACACTCGATAACGGTGTTGTATTCTACGGAAACGTAGAATCGAGAGTATACGAGCCAAATCTATACGAAACAGTTGATCACAAAGATGAACATATTCTTTCTTTCACTCGACCCATCTGAGATTGCCAGTATGTCATGTGATCAACACGTTGTTAAAATCCAATTGGAAATATGTCAAATGCTGTATACGGCGTGGCATTTTTCCAATGAGGACATATACGTTGCGGAGCACGCACCCTACACAAAAGATGGTTCGAGACGTGGATACAGACCCGCGCACCCCAAGCACCCAATGACTATGTGGGTTGCCTCAAGTTCAGACAATTATATGTACGCATGTACAATTGGGATTGCTCTGACCCTGGAGTATACGCGGAGATATGGTAAGGTGCATACATGTGCGAAACACCTTATGTGGCTTTGGGACCATCACCCCAGTCATTTCGAAAAACGTCACAGTGAGACAGCATATTACTCCGAAGAAGGAATCCCCGAATGCATGCCCGAACAATATAGAGGGTCAAGTATCGTGGATGCATACCAACTCTATTATATGGTTGAGAAAATGTCTTTCGCACGATATAAGTAAATACTTTCAGGTCTTGTGTGTGGTTTATCATACCCCAACGACTCCAACAACTTTGGAATTGCACTCTTTTCAAAGTCGTGAATTTCAATGAGAATTGTGGGTTTGTGTTTTTTTATCGTGTCTATTGCACCTTCTAGAACTTGTAATTCATGACCTTCTACATCAATTTTAATAATCGAGGGAGTTCCCGTGTATATGTCATCTAAACGTTTACATTCGACATTGACCTCTTGATTACCCAACTTTTCATGCATCGTCAAAGATGTTCCACCATAGTTAATCTTATTTTCATATTGACACCCTTTTTCTGGAATGTACATACGAGTTGTACACTCTACATTTGATAACGCACAGCCATACAAAAAAATGTCATTCTTGAGCGTGTTATGTTTTATATTCAAATCAACAATTTCGTGATATACTGGTTCATATGCGTACACTGGACCATAATCCGAAAACATCAATGAGTTATACCCAATATTTGCCCCAACATCCAATATGTCCGTCCCCTCTTTGTAACACTGTTGAATGTCTTTTCTCATCCATCCATCCCATTCGTGTCCATGGGCGATAGTTGGTCCAATGTATTCATCATTTTGTATCACGAAAACGGTATACCTTCCATTGTTCACTCTAACGATGTCAATTTTGATTTCATTCGACATTTACAAGTAAAGTTAATTAAAACTTTAACCTGAATGTAAATAAAAGATGTTCAGCATTGGAAAACCCGTCCCTGTGGCGCCACCGGTTCGCATCGAGCGTCAGAGAGAATACCACCCACGAACCTACACGGAGTTTGTCCGAGGTCTCAAGAATGGTGAACTTCCCGAAGTTCTCATTAAGCCAAACCAAAACTTGGCTGTGTTTGACGATGACGAGGGTAACTACGGGGATTCTCAAATCATTCAAAATCAACACTTGTGGGAAACCATTGCCGAGAGTGACGCCAATGTTCGCATCGATATGACCGCACCCGTCTCTATTTCAGATACAATTTCAACCTTCTTTCTTCTCACGTTTATCTTTTTCATTATTCGCAGTTTTATGTTTTCAGGTGGCCCTGGTGGAATGCCCCCAAATCCATTCCTAAAGAATCAAGACTTCAACGCCGAAAGGGAAATCACAACTCGTTTCAGTGATGTTGAGGGTATCGATGCCGCTAAAGATGAACTCGAGGAAATTGTGGACTTCCTCAAGCAACCTGAGCGTTACTTTGGCAGTGGAGCTAAGATACCCAGAGGTGCCCTGCTTGCGGGTAAGCCCGGGACTGGGAAAACCCTTCTCGCTCGTGCCATTGCGGGAGAATCCAATGTCCCCTTCATCCAGTGTTCTGCCGCCAACTTCGTAGAGATGTTTGTGGGTGTGGGGGCCAAGAGAGTCCGAGACCTCTTTGAGGTTGCGCGTGAGAACCAACCATGTATCGTATTCATCGATGAAATTGACGCGGTTGGGAAGCAACGCAGTGCGGGTGGTATGCCATCCAATGATGAACGGGAACAAACGATTAACCAACTCCTGACGGAGATGGATGGTTTCGACAATGAGACTGGCATCGTGGTCATCGCGGCAACAAACCGAATTGATATTCTTGATGATGCCCTCCTTCGCCCAGGTCGCTTTGATCGTAAGATCACCGTGTCTCTCCCAAGTGTTCGAGGTCGTGAGAAGATTTTGGGTGTTCATGCTCGTGACAAGAAGTTATCCGATGATGTAAAGCTACGATCTATTGCGAAACAAACCACGGGTTTCTCGGGTGCTGACTTGGCAAATCTTCTCAACGAATGTGCCATTCGAGCTGTACGTGATGGTAATGGTACTATTACAAATGACATTGTGGAAAATGTCTATCAACGCATTGTCGTGGGTGCGAAAGGTGATACCAAATTCTCTCCACGAAAGAAAGAACTTGTGGCGTATCACGAGGCTGGACACGCCATTGTGGGTGCTATTCTCCCCAACTACGACACTGTGCGTAAGGTATCTATTATCCCTCGTGGTGATGCAGGTGGTGTGACATTCTTTCAACCTTCAGATGAGAATGCAGAATCTGCAATGTACACCAAGGAATATCTCACACACCAAATCACGGTGGCTCTTGGTGGGCGAGCGGCGGAAGAAATTATGTATGGTGTAGATCGTATCACTACTGGTGCATCTGGTGACTTTGCACAAGTGTATATGATTGCCCGTGAAATGCTGACAACATATGGGTTTGGTACATACAATTTTGACTATCGCAGTATGTCAGGTGAAGCCGCGCGTCTCGTGGATATGGAAATTGACCGACTTGTTGATGACTGCTATGACGAAGCAAAGGCTATCATAGGAACACATAAACGTGAGTTGGAAGTTCTCAAGAATAAGCTCATTGAAGAAGAAATTGTTGATGGTGAATGGGTATACGAACTTGTGCGCGGTACATGTAAAGTTAGACGCACATCTGATCTCGATAGTTTAGATTTTGATTAAAATATTTTGGGAGGGTATAGTAGATATGACTACTCGACAACAGCGCATTGATTTTATTAATAGTCTCGGACTTACGACTAATCAGCGCATGAAGATCATGAATACAAACATGAATATAAATACTATAAGAAAATTGTTAAATAAGGTTAG